>Ga0123341_1001411_pt1 | contig 17957 bp, 22 predicted proteins | sample Turbeapinknodule_FD_89959 | JGI IMG/M metagenome (GOLD analysis project Ga0123341, IMG submission 89959) | Root nodule microbial communities of legume samples collected from Mexico - Turtle bean Mexico pink nodule | ecosystem: Host-associated > Plants > Roots > Nodule | place: Mexico: Nepantla...
ACGAGAATCAAAGTTTATGCAGATGGGAAAAATTGAGAGAATTTTGTAATCAAGCAAGAACATATGGAAGTGAAAAAAGAGGAGTGGAAAGAGAAAGCGAACCTATGGCTAGAAGAGCAAAAGAGGAATTTCAAAGCCGAAAATTCCAACAATATACACCATTGAATACCAACAGGACAAGAATTTTACAAGAAGCAATGGCAGTAGAAATCATACCACCCCTAAGAAAAGTAAGAACACTTGAGAGAGCAGATCATAGCAAACACTGTGAGTATCATAAAAATCATGGTCATCATATAGAAGAATGTATTGGGTTGAAGGATAGAATAGAAGAGTTAATTCAACCCGGACAATTAAGATGTTTCGTCAGGAGTGGAAATGTAAGAATGAGGCAAAGTTCTAATAAAGAACTAAGAGGTGGAGAATTAGGAGAAATGAGATCAGAGAGGTTTGAAAGAAAAGACAATAGAAGAGTAGAGAGAAGAGATGAAAGAAGAGGAGGTAGACCGGAAGGAAGAAATCAAAGGGGTTACCAAAATATACAATTAGCAAGAAGAAGTAGAGAAAGAAGTCTAGGAAGACTAGTGAGAGGTTTCATTAACACAATTTTGGGAGGATTTTCTGGGAAGGAGTCATCGTCAGCAAGAAAACAATATTGGAGAAGTGTCAGAACAATCAATCATGTTTTTAAAAGAAGAACTTTGCCACCAATGCTTTTTACAGATGAAGATTTTCAAGAGATCAATCCCGATCATGATGATTCAATGGTAATAACAGTAGAAATAACGGAGTATGTAGTTATGAAAACTCTGGTAGATCAAGGAAGCTCAGTTGGTATATTATTTTGGGATACTTTTAAGAGATTATTACATTTGAGAGAGGAAGATATGGTGCCTTTCCGAGAGCAAATCATTGGCTTCTCGGGTGAAAGGGTGAGTATAAAGGGGTATATTGACTTGGTGACAACATTTAGAAGAGGAAGTGCAACAAGGAAAATTAAAATCAAGTATTTGGTAGTAGATGCTTGTACGTCATATAATGTGTTGTTGGGAAGGTCTTCTCTAAACAAATTGGGAGCAATAGTTTCAACGCCACATTTAGTCATGAAATTCCCAACCGAGAAGGGTGAAATAACAACTATTTATGTTAATCAAAGAGATGCCCGAGAGTGTTATGTAGAAGGCTTGAAGATGACTTTAAAGACAGATAGAGAAGATGGCAAACATATGGAGGCCATGGTGAATTTAGATCCAAGAATGAATGACGAGAGGTTGGAACTATACCGACCCGTCCCCGGGCGTTGACCAAGGTCAAAGTCAAACATATGGTGAGGACCACCAAAGAGGAAAGTCAGCATGTTGAAAGTCAGCATGTTGACCGCTTTGGGCGTCGACAGGTTGGAGCGTCTTCCATCCTAAAGGCACGACCCGTTATTCTGAGGGCATGTTTCGACTCAGGTGGTGACACCCTCCGATACCCATGGGAAGGGAAGACCGTGGAGGGGGTGTCCTAGCGAAAGGCCACGGTACGGACGAGGAGGCCTCAGGCCCCAGTACCTCAGAACAACAATAAGGGAAAGAGAAAGGTGGTTTCAAGGCCATATCCCAGTACCAGTAGGAAGTAACCTGACTCGTGAAGTACCCACATCACCTTTGGAGAATCCCTGGGATAGATACGACCCGGGAGAGGGCCACGCCCAGGGGTAATCCAAGTGCGTGGTACGAGAGGAGGGTTGATACACTCCCAGGGTGAGTGACTAGAGGCTCGGGGGCATGAGTTGGCACCCAGGTAGTCACCCCTTGCGCCAGATGCACTTCGAGGAAGGAAGACTTACACACTAGAATTTCCCTAAGTTGGGTAACAGCGTCGTAAGGCCTTCCACGTGGAGTTGCGGTTAAGTCAAAAAGGCCACGTGGCAGTAAGCACTGAAACCCAAGGTATATAAGCTTCTCTGAAAGCTTAGTGAGGTACGTTTTCACACAGTTTACACACACTCTAATCATTTGCTCGCATACTCATTGTACGCACGAGTGATTGGAGAGAGGAAGAGAGAGAGAGAGAAGTTAGTTACAATTCAGTTACACACCTTCAGAGCATTTAGTTACGATGCTCCGATACGGAGGTGTTTGGTGTTTTCTGCTTACTGACTTGATCGTCGAAGTGCAAACGGCCGCGAGGGCGCCCTTTGCTCACTCTATTTCAGGTACTCACGGCGGAGTAGGGTGAAGATCTGAGTTGAAGATGAAGGAGTCCTTGTTCGCAAGTCAAAGCAATGCACGAAGATCTTTTCGGTCAACTGGCAGGAACATTTGGTGCCCACCGTGGGGCAGGTCTAAAACATCAAGTCCCACCGCAAGTGTAAAGAGGTCCAATAGCAATTTTCGATAGAGTTCTTCAAGAATCTTCCAAGATCCACCGTTCATCGTGAAGTTTTCGCAGTTTCACCGATCGCTTTCGGTTCAGTTCAAGTTCTCGTTGTTCGTTGTTGAAATTCAGTTCAGTTCATCGTCTATCGTGGAAGTCTGCTCAGTTTCCACCGTTTGTTCGTAGTTCGTTTGAGTTTTCGCCGATTGTTTCGTCAGTACAACGCAGTTTCCATCGTTTTCTTCGATCTTGATCGTTTCCAACCATTTGTTCTTCGTTTTCTTGAAGTTTTTACCGTTCGTTTTCACCGAAAGAGTTGTCATGAACCACCGTAACAGTTTGAAGATTTCAAAGAAACCGTAGAAAATGAGGACAACCAGGAAAAGTTCGACGTGCGCTGAGAGTGATGATATGACCTTGCAGCAGGTAATGGAGATCATGTAGGGCCTTTAGGAGCCTATGGCCGTATCGAAGGCAGAGCAGGAGCGCATGCATGCGGACCTCGCGGCGTCTCAGGAGAGAAATGAGGAGTTATGTCGTGCGAATGAGGATTTGCGTCGTGGGTTGCGCAACAACTCAAGGCTACGTGATGCAGATGATCGTGAGTGCTTCACTCCACCGAGGGAGTTCTCCACACCGTTCTCGCAGTCGATCATTGAGGCGGTGATCCCTCACACGTTCGTGGGTCCTAAGGTAACTTTCACGGGAATGGAGGATCCCGAGGCACGTCTCACTGCGTTCCACATGCAGATGATGCTAGAAGGCGGCTCCGACACTATAAGATGCAAGCTCTTCATGAGCACGTTGACTGGAATGGCCATGGACTGGTTTGTCAGCCATCCAAACGGCCACATCACTTCTTTCGCACAGCTCTCACAGCTGTTTCGTGAACAGTACATAGCAAACCGGGCTCCGCCACCGGTATCGTACAATTTGTTTGACGTAAAGTAGTATCAAGGCGAAACCTTGAAGGAATACATCAACCGCTTCGGGGCGCAAGTGGTGAAGGTTGGCACCACGGAGAAGCCGATGAATGTATATGCGTTCAGGAAGGGGATGTGCCCTAGACCATTCTGTGAGTCAATCATCCTTAGCCGCCCCCGAACCTTTGCTGAGATTAGGCGCCGCACCGTGGAACACATCGCCACTGAGGGCGAGGTATGCGAGAAGCGCACAAGTGTTGCACCCGCACGCCCAAGAGCATCGTCGCGTGCACAGCCCGCTAGGGTCAACAAGGTCGCGACGGGGAGGAAGAGTCAGGACAGGAAGCGCCCATACGAGGCGAGGAGGCCCCAGGCTAGGGGGCGAGCAGAGTGAAATAGGTCGGCGAGGGAGGGGAATAGGCCGCTGAGGCACAATTTCGTAGTAGAGCTGAAAGATCTCATAGCTGTGCCTAACATTGCAGATAGGCTGAGGCCACCAGTGAAGACTGACAAAGTGTTGGGACCTCACAAAGACTCGTGGTGCGAGTTCCACCAGGCGTTTGGGCATCACATCAACAACTGCTTTGTGTTGGGCCATCAGTTGGATGAGCTGGTGAAGAACGGTTTTCTAAAGGATTATATGGTCGGGTCTTCTACTGCCGCGGCCTTGATGGTGCCAGAGGAGGATCAGGCGCATGAGATGCCGATCCACGGAGAAGTGCACACCATCTCTGGTGGCTTCTCAGGAGGAGGGCCCACAGTCTCTCAGCGCAAGAGGTATGTGAGGTCAGTTAATTCCATAGCTGAAGGAAGGGTTGGATGACTCGTGGGAGTCAGACCTTGTGTTCACGAAGGCTAACCTGCGCAATGTCGTCCCACATGATAATGACCCTGTCGTCATTTCGGTTGTCATCGCTAGGAGAAGGGTGCACCAAGTTCTCGTGGACCAGGGCAGTTCCGCAGATGTCATGTTCTGGTCCACCTTTAACAAGCTGCAATTGTCCCCTGACCTGCTAAGGCCATACACTGGATGTTTGTATGGGTTCGCAGGGAACCAAGTGGAGGTACGTGGCTACCTGGAGCTAAGGACGACGTTTACTGATGGAACGGTGTCACGTACCGAGAGAATTTGATACTTAGTTGTGAATGCCAATTCAGCCTACAACATTTTGTTGGGTAGGCCTGCGCTAAATAGGCTAAGGGCAGTGGTCTCCACGCGCCACATGAAGATGAAGTTGCCAGATCTTAGTGGCAGGGTGATCGTGATCAAGTCAGATCAGGAGGAGGCCCGGAAATGCTATGAGAATAGCCTAAAAACAAAAAGGGGGGTGATCATGGTGATGGAACGCCCGCCCACTTCAGATACGCCTGTGGAGGTAGAGCCCTTGGAAGAGGCGACGCCCGCGGAGGTAGAGCCCATGGAACAGGCGATGCCTGTCAAAGCTACACCCGTCGAGGCCATACCCGCGGAGGAAATGCCCAGGGAAGCCGCACCTTGGAAGAAGCACATGGGGAGGCCTCAGCCCGGAGGCTCCGTCACTATTTTCATAGCTTTACGGTGGTGGTGATGACGGACCTCCCCATTCAGAAGGTATTGCAGAAGCCAGATGTCGCTGGGAGGATAGTTCACTTGGCAGTGGAGTTGTCAGAGTTCGATATTCAGTACGAGCCCAGGGGATCCATCAAAGGGCAAGTTTATGCAGACTTCGTCGCAGAGCTCTCACCGGGAGGCGTCCCCCAGGAGGTGGAGCTAGGGTCACAGTGGATGCTTTCAGTGGATGGGTCCTCCAACCAACAGGGAAGTGGCGTCAAGATAATCTTGGAGGGGCCCAACGGGGTGTTGATTGAGCAAGCCCTGCGGTTCGCCTTCAAGGCAAGCAATAACCAAGCTGAGTGCGAAGCTTTGATCGCTGGAATGCTCTTAGCCAAGGAGATGGGTGCGCAAAGCCTCTTGGCGAAGAGTGACTCACAGCTGATCACGGGGCAGGTGATTGGGGAGTATCAAGCAAAGGACCCGCAGATGGCTGCGTATCTGAGGTTCGTCCAAGTGTTGAAGGGAGCTTTCGCTGCGTTTGAGCTGGTGCATGTCCCAAGAGAGCAGCATGCCCGTGCTGACCTGCTCGCCAAGCTGGCCAGCTCAGGCAAGGGGGAAGGCAGAGGACAGTCATCCAGGAAACCCTCAAGACGCCGCGAAAGTTTGTAGCAGATAATAGGGTGGATGTCCTCCATATCTGCACGACGAGAGGAAAGTCGAGGAGTCATCGGTCTTTAATTCAAGACACGGCGAGGGTCCCCAGCGTCAGCGTTTATGCGGCCTCGCCTGAAGAGGAGGATCATGTGCAGGTGTGCATCTTGGAAGAAGGGGATACATGGATGACGCCTTATAGGAGATACATTGCAGATGGGATTCTCCCAGCGGAGGCTGGAGAGGGCAAGAGGATAAAGAGAAACTCTGCAAGGTACACTCTCATCGATGGAGCGCTATTCAGGCACGGGTTCACGCACCCGATTCTGACATGTGTGAGCGGCGACGAGTGCACGAGGATAATGTCGGAACTCCACGAAGGGATCTGCGGAAGCCACGTAGGGGGGAGATCATTGGCATCCAAGGTGATCCGTGCAGGGTTTTATTGGCCGTTAGTAAGGGAGGATTGCGTGAGGTACGCCCAGCGATGCAAGCAGTGTCAGATGCACGCTGACTGGCACAAGGCACCTCCAAAAGAGTTGAGGTCGATTTATAGCCCGTGGCCTTTCCACACATGGGGAATTGACATTCTGGGGCCTTTCCCTTTGGCGATAAGGCAGATGAAGTACTTGATAGTCGCCATCGAGTACTTCATGAAGTGGATAGAGGCAGAACCAGTGGCGCAGATCACTGCACATAAGGTACAACATTTCGTGTGGAAGAATATTGTGTGCCGCTTCGGTGTGCCGAGGCGTCTGATTTCAGATAATGGCACCCAGTTTTCCCGCCTGCAAATGGGTAAGTTGTGCTCAGAAGTAGGCATCAAGCAGGTGTTCGCGTCTGTCGAACACCCTCAAACGAACGGACAGGTGGAGTCCGCAAACAGAATTTTGTTAAGGAGGTTGAAGCGAAGACTTGAGAAAGCTAAAGGGGCGTGGGCAGAAGAAGTACCAAGGATCGTATGGGCTTACCACACCACGCCTCAATCTTCCACCATGGAGACGTCGTTCAGCCTAGTGTACGAGTCGGACGCCATGATCCCAGTGGAGATTCATGAGAGCTCGCCCCGTTTCCAAAGCTTTATGGCAGAGGAGTCCAACAAGGAAATAAGGGTGAATTTATACCTGTTGGACGAGGCCAGAGAAGAGTCGAGAATAAAGGCTGAAGCTGTGAAGAGAAGGGTGGAGCATCAGTACAGTTCTAAGGTGAAGCCGCGGCAATTCCAAGTAGTTGACCTGGTCATGCACAAGGCCCATCCATATGAGTTGGAGAACAAGTTGTCTCCCAAGTGGACCGGGCCCTTTAGAGTAACCGAGGCTAAGGGGAACGGTTCGTACAAGCTTAAGACTCTGGAAGGAGGCCCCATTCCACGCAGCTGTAACGCAGTCAATTTAATGTTTTATTTCAGTTAAAAACACTATGTAGAACACAGTTTTAAAAGGGGACACTATTTTTACCTCTCGGGGGTTTTTTAATGAGGTCACCCAAGTAAAAAAGAAGTTCAAGAATACATTGTCTCACCTTTCCTTTTCTCGCAATGTAAAGAAACGTTAAAAGGAAGGGGCGTGGTTCATTAAGAAACAAACTCGCCGCCATGGTGTTTAGACACCTCAGCAGGAGGGACGTGGATATCTCCTCTGGGCGTGGGCACCAAGCGAACGAACCAACTTGGACGTATAAACACCCGAAAGGGAGTGGCGGGAGCGCACTCTTCGGGTGTAGGCGTCAGGTTTGAAAGGTACATATAGTAAAGTTAAAATCCGGGCGTTTAGTCCCTGGGCAGGGGTTAACGGATTCCTTCGGGACACACCGTGGACGATACGACACTGCTTTCAGCATGCCTCTCCTCGGGCGTGGGCACCAAGAACACTGATCGCCTTGGTGTTTTTAGACACTCCAGGGACGAAACGACGTTGCCTTCGGGCAGGCCTCTCCTCGGGCGTGGGCACCAAAGTGCGACTTAGTCCCAAGTGTTTAGACACGCTGAGGACGATACAACCTTGCGTTCAGCAGGTCTCTCCTCGAGCGTGGACACCCAGTGCAGGTAAGCAGGCTTCAGCCAAGATAAGCCCTTCTCGCCCTCAAGCGATGTCAAGGCCACAGAAGAACTAAGTCCTCCCTCGCCCTCGAGCGATGTCGAGGCCATAGAAGAGATGAGCCCTCCTTCATCTTTAAACGATGATGAGGCCGGTAGCACCTTTGGCAGTAAGTGCCTCAGGGCCTAAGAAGAGTAAGTAAAGATCATGTTGAAATTATTACAAGTCAAAAGAAGCAGAAGAAATTCGAAGAGCAAAAAGAAAGCGTAGCCCAAAGCAGGAAGAGGCGACGGTGAATAAAGCCTATATACAAGTTATCAAAAGCAGTAAGAGCAGAAAAGAATGTACAAGAGTATGAAGCCAGAGTAATCAATTATATTCAAAGTATGCAGAAGAAGGAGTTCACAGCAATTACAAAGATCAATTATATTCAAAGTATGTAGAAGAAGGTGTTCACAGAAATTACAAAGTCATAAAAGAGGCTAATCCTCATGAGCTTCTATAGGCATTATTTTGCCTTCTACTATTTCGTTCATCGGGCTACACTCGGAGACGTCGATCCCCGGGTTCGCGCAAGCCGCTTGGGCAAGGGCCTCAGCAAACCCGTCGGCAAACGCACCCGCGACGTCTTGGACCAGATCTTCTTCCGTTTTCTTAAAGTGTGCAGCTTGGGAGGCCTGCTCCTCATCTTTTGTCGCGAAGGCTTTGACCAGCTCCGCCCGCAGCTCGGCTTCAAGCAAGTCAGAGGCCTTGACCTTAGCTTCAAGAAGATCACACTCCTTAGTCTTAGCCTCGAGTGTCGCCTCAGTTTTGGCCAGCTTCTGCTCTCGATCGACGCAGTGGTCTTCAAGTTTCTTATGTTGGGCTTTGGAAGCTTCGACAGCGGCCTTGAGGTCTACTACCTGCACACGAAGAGGCACGACCTGCCCTAGAAAATCGGCATGGGCCTGCCCTGCTTCGTGTAACCTCTTACTGGCCTCCTCCTTTGCCTTTTGAGCCACCTTTAAGGAGTACTTGTAGGCCTCCTCTTGGCGCTCCCAGCGGCGTTTTTCCTCTTTCAGCGAGGCGCACTCCTTTTCAAGAGCTTGAAGGGTAGAGACCTCGCTAGCCTTGGCCCTGGCCTGATCGCGCCAAGAGTTGGCACAGGCCATGAAGGCACCAAGGTAGAAGTTCATACCCTCCTTCTTAGCCCCCTCAGATTGGCCCCCTAGAGAAACCTTGTGAAACTAACCCCTCGGCATTTCTTGGACTGGTGGTGGAAGCTCTGGTGCAGGTGCGGTTGGAGCAGGTTCAGACACGACCCCACCGTCCAAAGCCAGTTGTTGTGGAGGTGAGGTGGCGCTTGGAGGGTTCTCCCTTAGTGATTCGGCACCATGGGTGGAAGAAGATGTGGAGGTGAAAACCTTGGTGGTTCTCCTTCTCTTGAAAACTTGCCCTTCAGCAGAGTCTCCCTCGTCGTCTGAAGGCAACACCACCACCCCTTTGCCTTTGTCAAGGGGGGCTGGTGTCGTGGCAGTCTCGACCAAGGCGAGGGGCACGGCCGCTATAGGAGGTGGAGAGTTTGGGGTGCGAGTTGGAGAGGGAAGTGTTTGGGGAGGTGTTGTTTGAGATGGGTTTTGGGGGCAAGAGGTGGAGGAGGTGGGAGCAGTTTCGGAGGTTGGGCGTGTGGAGTCCCCAGCTCCTTTAGATGTAGCTTCGCCCTTGGTCTTCAAAGCTTGGGCGAGCCTCAGTCTCTTGTTCCTATCCATTTTAGAATCTGCACCAAAAAAGCAAACAGAGCAAGGGTTAGACACAAGCTAAGTTAAAAACATGAAGTAAATAGATAATTCACAAACAAGCAAAAGCAGAAATCAAGACAGTTGAATGAGGAGTGGTTCCCATACTTATGTATTTGGTGAGGGCCTCAACATCGTATTCACGAGCTATCAGCCTAGAGGTATCAAGGACCCCCACGCTAGCCAGAATCTGATAAACCTCTCGATCAGTCGAGGGCAACTCATCTAAGGACTTAGGTTTGGTCAGCTTTACTTCCTACACCCAGTATAGGGGGAAGCCATCCAGCGCAGAGTGGTCGTGCTCAGTGCAGCACACCCTGAAGAACTTTCCCCTCCAGCCTTTGTAGGATTGTTGGAATAGGGAGAAGAGGACTCGCCCAGCAATGCCACTGAAGTTCACCCAGAGGCTTTTCCCTTGTTTCTTGACTTCAAAGAAATGTAGGAAGATGTCGACGGAGGGAGGTTGCCCGAAGTACCCGCACAAGATACCGAAAGCCTTGACGAATGCCCAACTATTGGGATGTAGCTGGGCTGGGGCGACATTGATCTCAGTGAGAAGCTCCCTCTCAAACCCAGAAAAAGGAAAACGCATTCCTATGCGTTTAAATACAGTTTGGTAGAAGAAAAAGAAGGGTACCCCGTTGTTCGACCTCTCGTCCCCGAAGACATGTTCGTCTAGGGTGCAGGGGCGCACAGATATGTCCACGTCGTGCCTCCTAGCGAAGGCGCGGTGCTGGTAGACGCTCGGGTCGCCAACGTGGTCCCTCCAATCCTTCATGGAGGTTAGGCTTGAGCACTCAGAAAGCAACTCGTCAGGGGCCCAAGGGTATAGGGCTTTGTAGTAGACCCTGGGAGATGGAGGGTTGGCAATCGTTTTAGTACGCGCCATTGAGAAAAGCTGAAGAATGAAGAAGAGAAAGGGTTTAGCAAATGAGGGTTAAGGTGAAAAAGGGGAAGAAACCCTAGGAAAAACCCTACCCACGCAAGAGATTGAGAAGAGGGGAAACAGAGAAGTAAGGAAGGAAAGTGTGAATGCGAAGAAGATAAACAGACCCAGGCAGTAATATTAACACAGAAAATCAAGAGAAAGAGCCATCGAAGGAGAAAAATCATACCTTTGAGTGATTGGGTTGATGAAGGCTTGAGGTGTGAAGAGAGAACGCAGAGAGAGCTTCAAGAAGAGGAACAGTGTTGAGGAATGCGAAAAGTGATGAAACAGTAACTGGGAGCGCGCATTTTTGAAAGATATAACGTAAACTTGAGGAGCACGAGAGGCGTTAAGTGTTGGTCGTGCGATTGGGCCACGTGTCAAGAGATTAAAGCGTGACTTAAGGTGTCACATCAACAGCGCAGAGAGTGTCACGTCACCAGCTCAGAGAATGTCACGTCATCAGAGCGCCATGTGGACGGTAGGGCGAGGCCCTAGTCTTAGTCTTTTCACTGAAAACAGTTGTCAGCTCAAGACTGGGGGCTTGTGTACCGACCCGTCCCCGGGCGTTGACCAAGGTCAAAGTCAAACATATGGTGGGGACCACCAAGGAGGAAAGTCAGCATGTTGACCGCTTTGGGCGTCGCCAGGTATAGGCGTCGCCAGGCATGGGCGTCGCCAGGCATGGGCGTCGACGGGTTGGAGCGTCTTCCATCCTAAAGGCACAACCCGTTATTCTGAGGTATGTTTCGGCTCAGATGGTGACACCCTCTGATACCCATGGGAAGGGAAGACCGTGGAGGGGGCGTCCCAACGAGAGGCCACGGTACGGACGAGGAGACCTCAGGCCCCAGTACCTCAAAACAGTAATAAGGGAAAGAGAAATGTGGCTTCAAGGCCAAATCCCCAGTACCAGTAGGGAGTAACCTGACTCGTGAAGTACCCACATCACCTTTGGAGATTCCCTGGGATAGATACGACCCGGGAGAGGGCCACGCCCAGGGGTAATCCATGTGTGTGGTACGAGAGGAGGGCTGATACACTCCCAGGGCGAGTGACTAGAGGCTGGGGGGCATGAGTTGGCACCCAGGTAGTCACCCCTTGCGCCAGATGCACTTCGAGGAAGGAAGACTTACACGCTAGAATTTCCCTAAGTTGGGTTACAGCGTCATGAGGCCTTCCACGTGGAGTTGCGGTTAAGTTAGAAAGGCCACGTGGCCGTAAGCACTGAAACCCAAGGTATATAAGCTTCTCTGAAAGCTTAGTGAGGTACGTTTTCACACAGTTTACACACACTCTAATCATTTGCTCGCTTACTCACTGTATGCACGAGTGATTGGAGAGAGAGAGAGAGAAGTTAGTTACAATTCAGTTACACACCTTCAGAGCATTCAGTTATGGTGCTCCAATACGGAGGTGTTTGGTGTTTTCTGCTTGTTGACTTGATCGTCGGAGTGCAAACGGCTGCGAGGGCGCCCTTTGCTCACTCTATTTCAGGTACTCACGGCGGAGTAGGGTGAAGATCTGAGTTGAAGACGAAGGAGTCCTTGTTTGCGAGTCAAAGCAACGCATGAAGCTCTTTTCGGTCAACCGGCAAGAATAGGAACCAAAAGAGGAAACAACATCTATTGTGCTAGGAGAAAATGAGAAACAATGTACATACATAGGTGGAAGTATGCCTGAAGATTTACTGAACAAGCTGATTGTGGTATTGCGTAGAAGCAAAGATTTGTTCGCATGGAAAGCAACTGATATTCCAGGAATAGACCCAGAAGTAATTTCCCACAAGTTATCTGTCTGTCAAGGAGCAAAACCGGTATCACAAAAATGAAGAAAATTGGGCGAAGAAAGACGAAGAGCAACAATTGAAGAAATTGAGAAGTTAATGCAAGTTGGTTTCATTCAGGAGGCCCAATATACAACATGGTTATCTAATGTGGTGCTTGTTAAGAAACCAAATGGGAAATGGAGAATGTGTACTGATTATACTTATTTAAACAAAGCATGTCCAAAAGATTCATATTCACTACCAAGTATTGACCGATTGGTTGATGGAGCATCTGGCCAGGAGATAATATGTTTTCTTGATGCTTATTCAGGTTATAACCAAATACAGATGTATAGACCAGAAATTCCTAACACAACTTTCACCACCGATATAGCCAATTACTGTTATAAAGTTATGCCTTTTGGTTTAAAAAACGCTAGAGCAACATATCAAAGGTTGATGGAAAAGGTGTTTAAAGAACAAATTGGAAAGAATATGGAAGTTTATGTTGATGATATGATCGTTAAATCCTGTGAAGTGCAGTGACATGGGAAAGATCTTGAAGAAGTAGTTGCGTGAATAAGAAAATATAACATATGTTTGAATCCAGAAAAGTGTGTTTTCGGTGTGAGAGGGGGGAAGTTTTTAGGTTTTATGCTAACCAATAGAGGCATTGAAGCAAACCCTGATAAATGTGAAGCAATAATGAAGATGAGAAGTCCAGCAAACTTGAAAGAAGTACAAAGATTGGTGGGGAAGTTGAATTCGTTGGCAAGATTTTTACTAATTCTAACCGAGAGAACAACCAATAGTGAGATTGTTGAAAAAATCTGAAACCTTTGAATGGAGTGAAGAATGTGAGCGAGCATTTTCTCAAATAAAGAGTATGATAGCCGAACCACCTATTTTAGTTAAACCTGTGCCAACCCAACCCATCATAGTTTACTTAGCAACCTCACATGAAATCATAGGAGCAGTTTTAATCCAAGAAAATCCAGAACAAAAACCAATATACTTTGTAAGTAGATCCCTCCAAAATGCCGAAACCAGATACCCCTTAGTTGAAAAAATAGCCTTAACATTGGTGTACGCAGCAAGACGTCTTCGACCATATTTTCATAATCATCAGGTAATTGTGAGAACAGATTATCCAATATCTAAAATCTTAAGAAAACCAGAACTTGCAGGTAGAATGGTTACATGGTCGATGCAGCTTTCAAAATTTGGAATCAAATACGAACCGAAAGGAGCATTCAAGGCACAATCTCTTGCAGATTTCATTATTCAAATGCCAACAACAACACAACAGGAAGAGTGCACATTACATGTGGATGGCTCGTCAAATAAAAAAGGAAGCGGAGCAGGGATAGTACTTGAAGGACCAGATAATTTCCAAGTAGAAATGGCATTGAGACTTGAGTTCAAAACATCCAACAATCAAGACGAGTATGAAGCTCTCATTGCAGGACTACTTTTAACCAGAGACATGGGAGTTGATAGTGTAATATGCAAAAGTGATTTTCAACTTTTAGTGGGACATATTCAAGGGGAGTATCAGATTTAGGGATCAAGTCCACAACAGCTTCAGTTGAACATCCACAAACAAATGGACAAGCAGAAGCAGCAAATAAAGTTATTCTCGGACAACTAAAGAAAAGATTAGGAAGTGCGAAAGGATTATGGGCAGAGAAATTATCAGAGATATTATGGGCATATAGGTGTACACCACAAACTTCAACTGGTGAAACACCATTTAACCTTACGTATAGTACTGATGCAATGCTACCAATAGAAGTTAATGAACCAACATTGCGAAGGCAAATAGAAGACTGAAATATCAACAATGAATGCTTAAGGACTGATCTTGATCTCATTGAAGAACTTAGAGAAAGAGCAAAAATAAAAGAAGCAGCAGTAAAAAGAAGAGCAACTAAGAGGTTTAATGCGAAAGTAAAGCCAAGAAGTTTTAATGAAGGCGATTTGGTTTGGAGAATGCGGATTGATGCTCGAAAGGACCCACAACAAGGAAAGTTAGCATCAAATTGAGAAGGTCCTTTTAGAGTTTTAGAAAACCTAAAGAATGGAGCTTACAGGTTGGAAACGTTAGAAGGTACTACCGAGAACATGGAATGCAAGTCATTTAAAGTTTTATTTAAATTGAAAGATGTAAGGAACTGTGTATAAACTTATTACATAATGAAGATTTTGTGCTAGTAGAAAAATTAGTCTCAATAAAATTCTGCTTACAAATATCTTCACTCCAGGTGAAACCCTGCCGAGAAAAATATCACAACATTTTGGTCATGGACGATTTCAAAATAAATGAAATCCTGCCAAAATAAAACATTCCGAAAATCAATTGGACTTGGATGATTTCATTACAGGTGAAACCCACCCAATACATATTATAAATCCCAATACATCTAAAGGTAAGTTAGGAATTTGAATTCACAAATTAAAAAAAGTTTTTACCCGAAAGGTTCTTATATGTAGTAAAACAATACTTTAACTTAATTAACTAACTTGAGAGGTACGACCGAAAGCTTATTAAGTACAACAAAACACTTATCAATCCTTGCGCTTTTTATCATGATATTTGAGAAGTATAACCCAAAGGTAATTGAATATAGTAAAACGTATGTTTTGAAAATCAACTACATTAATTAAGAAACGAAAAGTATAACCGAGAGTTATTCTTAATTGATTTAGTCAAATAATTCAGTATAATCAAAGAAATGTAGAACCGAAAGCAATAACCGAAAGGCCCAAAAAATTTTATATTTAATAAGCAGAAGTAAATACATTAGTAGCCATAGTGGCGTTCAAAATAGTTTAATTCCCGATAAACTAACCGATAACTATAACAAAAAAATTGAGCTCATATTCATTTAACTCACGACGTTAACATCTTCTCCATTCTCTTCCGGAATCTTGTTGACTGGAATTAGTTCACCATTGTAAAATTCTTTTTTAACATCAAAGTTTCCTTCATCAATAGGGATCTTGTAAAAATATTTGGCTTGTTGAAGAGCTTTCTCAAAACCTAGTTGATGTTGTTCCAAGATAAAACTTTCGGCTTCAAACACGCTCACCTTTAATTGATTTATTTCTTTCTCCATGAGTTTGATGGTGCTCTTATCAGTTTCTTTGGCAGTAGACAACTCCAACAATTTTTCCTTCAAGAGTTGACTTTCATTTTGAAGTTGTGTTTTTTCTTCGTCACTCTTCAACTTCTCGACATTTAACTCAGTAATCTTATTTTCAAGATTCTCTTTTTCGATTCTGAGTATTCAATGCATCTATTTCTTTCACTTGAAGAGTCAAAGACTTGATCTTCTCATGTGCTTTAGCAAGTTCATTTTTCATCTTCTCAACTTCAGCGAACGAGATGCTATTTGCACTTTTGGTCTTCATCATTTTTCCAATTAGAAGAGTTCGACTTGAAAGTTCAATAATAGAATCAGCCAAAGTTGCAGCATCAGTCGCCTTCAACATATTATACGATGATTCATTGACAGAAGTTTGAACAAATTTTGAAAATTTAGTGGTAGCAGCAAAGATTGATTCTGGGAGAGGTTGTCATGAACCTCCTTCAGCATGACGATGATGCCGAGAAGATGAATGAGATCTCTTGCAACCTCGATCTCTTTTCTTGTTTTTCTTTAAAGGACCTACAACACGATCTTCATTCATAGGTTCAACAACTTCTACTTCCAGCACAGGATCAACAACAAGTTCATGTCGAGGAGTGACATCACCTGCTTTACTTAGAAGCTTGGTAAAGTAAGACCGTGCTTTCGGATTTGTAGCCGCCATCAAATCTGAAAGTCAATAAAACATTTAGCAAAGTTAAAAATCTCTTGCTATAAAACAAAAAAGTGAAACAACTACATACCAATTAAATCTTTCGGAGGCGTTTCCGAACTGTATAATCGTAACAAAGCGCGAGTGGGAATTTGATACGAGAAGTGACCGAAAACTTCAATTACACGCCGATCAGCAGCATCCATTGAATGGTATGACCAAGAATTAAACTTCAAAGGTTGGTCAGTCCAGTACAAAGGGAATTTTGGGGTATCTCCATCAAAGAAATATTTATTTCCTTCTTCCTCTATCAAAATCTTGAAAAAAACCCCTTTAAAGTCTTTATATGAAGAGGTAAAGGGTTTAAGAAAACAAATCCTAGGTTTACTAATCAAGGACAACCAGCCTGGTCGTTTGCCAGGTGGAGAGCTATAGTAATACAAAAAAAAATGGGCTAGGAGAAAGTGATAGTAATTTACATAAAATGCTAAAAGCTTGAATTGAAGCCCAACCATTAGGATGAAGTTGGGTAGGAGAAATATTAAGAAAATTAAGTATACCCATTTGAAAATCATTCAAAGGCAATAGAATATGAAGATCACTAAAAAAACAAGCATAAAAATAAAAAAAATTCATTACTATCATTCTTTCGACCATGGCAAACGTTATCAACATCCCCAACACGCTAAAAAGAAATTATATCATCATCAATGTTAGAAGAATAAATTTGGGAGTTAGAAAGAAAATTACAAAGCTCTTGTGCAGAACGGTACCGAGAGAAAAATTCTCGGACTTTGGAATTAACCCAATTATAACCAAGACAAAGGATCCTTTGTGACGCGATTCTTTCGGTTTTGTGAGGAACAACAACGGTAGTGGCTTCATTTGAATCTTTCATACATGAAAGAGTAGCATATGACGATTTGGAATGAGACTTTTGCTCAGCTCGTATCACTCGCCCAGTAGATTCACCACCCGCGCTCGAAAAACCAGTAAAGTCATCAGAAGCAGAAACAGAACTTAAAATAGACATTATACCTTTGAAACGATATGTTGGAGCTCTTAGAAAGCAACAAAGATTAAATAGTATCACAAACAACAGATGAAACAAGGTATTTATAGTATAAGCAAAACCCTAAATTTTGAAGCATCACAACATCTCAAACTGTTCAAATACTTGCCATCTAACGGTTGAATAGATCGCTTACATCAAATCACTTGTTCTGATCAAGAAAAAGCACAAAAAAATGAGACATTTAATGCAAAATCAAAATCATTTCCTGATATACTATATAATATTAAGGCATAAATGCTTTTCTTAAATAAATAAAAATCCTTATGCCGGGGGACCAGTGTACTGATAGGATCGAGAGGTTTAACCAAGAGGTTGTGCCGAGAACTACATATATAAAAGAATAAAATAAACATACGTATATAATCACAGTAGCAAATCCCAATTCAATAAGAGCCCAAATTAATGGGTATGTGTAAAATAATAAAGTAGTGCAAAAAGAAAAGTCCAAATAAGATATAAGTTCAATAAGAAAACCCTATATATAGAGAATCAGGGCAAGAGGTAAGGTAGAGTAAATTTTATTTGATGAACATTAAACTAGTTCTGACTTTGGCATCAAAGCGCCTTGCAGGTACACACACCTATCCGTGAGGAGGAGAAGCCGAGAGACCTACCTGGAGAGAAGCCCAAAGCCCAAAATCGGAAGATCAGTTGAAGAAGTTGGTCTTGTCAACTTATTTTAGTGTTCTCGGACCTTGTTGTAAGAACGTAAGGAGTAAAAGAGTAATTAAGTTTTAAAAAAATATTTAATTTTGAAGTGTATTTGATAAGATCAATAGTTAGCTATAATAGTTTGTTTCACTCGTTCATAATTTAATTTGACAAACATAAAGTTGTTTGGTTGATATTTCAAAATAATATATTTTAGAAGCTTATAACTTATAAATTATAAACTACTTGAACTAAGTTTGTGACTTATAACTTATTTAATTTTTTATATTTTTATTTTTAATTTGATTTTACCTATTAAAATCTATTTCAATCTTATAAATACAATTAGTTATTTATACTTCTTGTATTGTTATTTGTTGAGTTATTTTTAAGTTTTTTTATGAACTTCAAATAAAAAATTAATATTATAAATTAAAGAAACAAATGC
>Ga0123341_1001412_pt1 | contig 17952 bp, 12 predicted proteins | sample Turbeapinknodule_FD_89959 | JGI IMG/M metagenome (GOLD analysis project Ga0123341, IMG submission 89959) | Root nodule microbial communities of legume samples collected from Mexico - Turtle bean Mexico pink nodule | ecosystem: Host-associated > Plants > Roots > Nodule | place: Mexico: Nepantla...
GAACTTATTTGTTAAATATTAATTTATGTATAAGCTTAGCTGTAAAAGATATTTTATAATTTTTCTTAAGAAAAATATTTTATAATTTTTCTTAAAAAAATATTTTTAATTTTGTCCAAACACATTATGGTATTATAATTAGTTTCAATGACTTTGAAAACAAAAATACATAAAAGATATTTATTTAGTTATTCCTTTGTCAATATATAATATTTCAACTTTATTATTAACTTAAATGGTTAATTACATTTATCAAATTGATTTTTCTACTCAATCGCTTGTTATCCTTACAACAACAAAGTGGTTTTCCCCTGCTTAGGATTGGCTATGTACCTCAAACAAAATCCTTGTTGCCTTTTGTGGTGATCTCTTGTTGCCTTTTTACGATATTCAATTTTTCATATTTTTAAGTCATTTTTCCATCAAAATGTCAGTCCAAAAATTTCAATTTGTTAAAAATACCAGTTGAATAGATGATGATTTTAACATATATACCAGATGATTAGTGTGCAAGGTGAAAAAATGTAAGAATTACTTTTTGCAGCCAAATTTATTGTAATATTTGTGGAAGCAGCTTGCAAAGAAGAGATCCTGCTACTGTAATGATAAAGGAAATAAACAAGTTGAACAAAGTTCTGCAGAATAGTGAAAACAAAAGTTGAAGTACATTTTCTTCATTTTGGCACAATAGTTTCCATTAATCAGAAAGTTTAACTTGTGCAAGTGACATAATAATCCAATCACAATATCTTGAAACAATGTCAACAGATTCAGTGGACTTAACTACTTTGTTCCATTAATTTTTTACAATTTTCTCTAGTGGTCTAGCATATACCAAGGGCCTTGGTTCATAGCACAATATCTGACAATAAACACTCTCTGTAGTGATTTCAAACCACAAGTTTTCATTTACAGAATGTGGAAGTTATAAAATAACTGTTGAATAGGTTTCGAACAAATACGATAAGATTGTTGTGCAGTCTCCAGATTGAAATCCGGTGCTGTGATCAATAAAGAAAGGAACCTGTAGAGGACAACTTTATTCATACAAGGATTTGTTTTGATAAACCATTAAATAATCCAAAAACAAAATATCAACCAACATATAAATAAAAACTTCACCTCCTACTATTCTTTTTTTTTTTTTTTCCATAAAAACTTTCATGTTAGGCAACATTATGCAACTTGGCATCTCAGCTAGGCTGAGACCTCAAGTAACGATAATCATCTGCCATCACATGAACCTACTATTTTGCTTTTATACATTATTATTATTATTATTATTATTATTATTATTGCTCATAGTCTTCCTGCATGGAGAACAGCGAGGGGATTTTAACAATTTCTGAGATTGTTATGCATGTTCAGGTATTTAATTACCAAATTCTCTTAGTTTATAAAAGTCAAATCCTACTTAAGATGTATAGCAAACCCATTTCATTTTAATAAAACTTTGATGAAGCTTTGAATGTACCACAAAATTCTAACCTCTTTAGATCCAGAAGCATCCAAGAGTAAGTTCATTCGATGAGACCCTTCTCCTACGTTTTGAAGAATGTAAGGAAGTTCCAATTCACATAATGCCTCACGGACTATTCGTGCTTTCTGAAAAGTGGAATTTGAAATCTATGAAGTCAGTAGAAGAAATATGCCCAATCACTTAGTGGAATAGTATGTGTATGATACTTGAAAATAAAAGAGTGGTTTCAGCATATATATTATGTGAATTTCATCTTCCAATAAAGATTGAATTTGAAGGAAAAAAATACCAAGCTGCTTCTCTTTTCAGACTACGATTTAGGCCAACTGAAAACTGAAAGTAGGTTGAGTAGACATGTAATGTTGTCTAAATGTTAAGCATTATCTTACAGATTGTTGTTACTTGAGGTGTTAACTTAGCTGAGATGTCAAGTTGCATAGTGACACCTAACATGAAAACTTTTATAAAAAAAAAACATTATCTTACAGGATTATTTTCATATGAGAAGAGCTCCAACTTTCCTGGAGGAGGGTCAGGCCTGGAATAAACCCACCGGGTCATTCCTCTACCTGCTCGAAGGATTGTTGGCATCCATCCAGTAAAAATAGTGCTGCACAGGAATGGGATGTAAAGAACACATTAATTTCAAAGTGTCTCCTAGTCGAAATCATAAATTATGGAACAACCAGTAGACATTCTTTATTTAGTGATCTCTGTCACACATGACTCTAAATAATCTTTTGTATATGTTTCACTGCTCCTTAGCAATCACTTTCTGAGTCACCCCAAGATGAGTAGCACACTGTTTGTGTCGCAGGAATCATATACAATTTGTTTAAATGCTAACATGCCTTTATGAAAGGATTATGGTTCCTTTCCACCTAACCAATAAATGCAGCAATTTTGTATGGTGAAGATGGAAATCTGAGTTTCCCTCCCACGATGTGATGAATAATATTTTACATGCTCATCAAAAAAGTGATTTGCATCTAATACCTCTCTAAAAGTCCTGATGATGGACTTCTGCCTTCTCCGTATTGCTCAAACAAGTATTTTACAATATCACCTGCAGTAAGACACCAAAGAGTAGAAAGATTGAAGAGGGGGAAACACACAATCAGCATTAGTTTAGAGGTTGGAATTAAGACTACAATTGCATTTACTATTTAAATGACAAACTCTAGTTCACAACATTAAAGGATTGAAAATGAACTAGTTAAAATCCTTTACTAACACAACTGAAACAGAACAAAATGGAAGTTTAGGTAAGAAAATGCAGATAGGAGTAATAAACCTTTAACATGAATCAACCTAAACCAGTAAACAACTATGAAAATGGTGCTTATTTATGTCATTGCCTCAAAACAGGACAATCAGAAACCATTTGGAGAAAGAGCAGCGAGAGTCTTGCTTGCTTACCACTTTCATACATAGAAATACCCTTTTTTTTATCAATGAGAAAAGGAAACCTGCAAAAGAACATCATTGCAGCATATTTTAAATAGAAAAATATTTGAAAAGACAAGGACAACATCAAACTATTTCACTAGTATTAAACATGTTGCAAGATACAAATAAGAAACAAAAATGTAAAAGAAAATGAAATCTGTTTGTAGCAATTGCTTCTTCATCAGGATTAATCCGCATATAATACAACAAGTAATATACTGACGAAATTGAGACATGATACCAAAAAACTGATTTTAAATTTTCAAAGTTCTGTACTACTGCAAGAAAATTCATTCACAAATCAAAGAAACAATATATGATGGAGAGCTGCGTACTGTTCTTTGCCACCAGTTATGCTGACCACCTCTCTGTGTCTTACAGAACCCTTAGGACATGGATAGACCTGTTGATGACACCCACAGGAGTAATATTAGGAGAGCTGATTCACAAAAATCAACCAGAAATCAGTTTCTCACAATCTCTTATCATAACTGAGTATATTACTGAATTATTAACATTAATTTTCATACAAAATAAAATCTTTTCCCTTGAACTTTAGCAAAGTTCAATGCGAGCCATACTGCCATTCAGCACTTTCTTGTAATTCAGCATTCTAAAACTCAACTATGGAAGAGAGTAGACATAGACCCCAAATTTTTAGGAGTATACCTTATTGGTAACAAAAAATAGCACTCCATTGAAACAGAAAAAACTCAGTCTAGGGAAGGGAGTATTGGATACTGAATGTGGTGGTAAGTGTGTGTGTGTGAAGCATTCATAGCTAACCTCTACAGAAAGATCTAGTTCAGTCAAAGCTTCTCGGACCCTTCTACAAAAGGGGCATGCCTCTGTTAAAAAATAATGTTTAAAAGATTTAAGATGGGACAATCACAAAATTCAACAATAAAATAAAATCACAGCAATATGTAAGTGATCAAAAACCAAAACATGTTTGAGAATCATAGTATGAATAGTGTTATTAAAATTGAGGCCACATGGTGCTTTAGCAATAGTAATAGTAATAGACTTAAAATAAATAAACTTGTGGATGTTAATCAATTTCAATAATTAAGTCAAAGAAGAAACATACGTTTGCCTATTATTAACAAAAGCAATAGCCTCATCAAGGGTTCTTCCTAAACCTGTCTAGAGTGGAAGAGGCGTACCAAATTCAAAAAGCTGCAAACTAAAAGGAAGTTCTGAATTGATTTCTTTGCTGACTGAACTCTCAGCTATGGATTTTTTCCCCCATGCAAACCTTGACAAGCTAGCCAAGGAAGATGTCGCTAGCTACCATTCATCAACAAAACGTAAAGGTAAGTCTGATATAAGGTGCATGCAGAATATAAAGAATGATTTGCATAAATTTGTAGAGACTCCATTACATGGCCCCCAGCTCCATATCACAGGACAATAATTCTTTTCATATACCTCCACTTACGAGGCTCGGACATGCCTCTTAAATGGTGTGTCCGTGTTAGACATCGACACTCGTCGCATCGGTAAAATGTTTAATTTAAAAAATATATGTTGGATTTTTAACAATTTTAACACTATTATAACACAATTTCAAAAGGGGAAATACACTATTTTTTTCAAAAACTCAAATTTATTGTATAATTTTTATTACAATTACAAAAATAAGAAACAAATCTTTTTGAATTAGTCATAAAAAACATTTTTCTGCTACAAAAAGATTAAAACATAATTATGCACATAAATCTTTATTGTGAATTTATATAATTCATAATTGTGTAATATATAAATCTCTGTACTCGTGTTCTACATTAAAGAGTATACGTATTTTCGTGTCTATGTGCTAGATATTACATGCATAAAAAAAATGCTTAATGATTTTAAGGCTATTACTGCTACTCAAGACCTCTGAGAAATCACCTCGAAAGGGAGATTGCGTGGTTGAGAAGGATCCTTTCCCTGCCAGAATCAATAAATAAAGAAGACATTGTGAACTGTCAATCATAACTGGTAGAGAAAAGCATAGAAAAAGTGAATTAGTATGCATACAGAGAAGAGCGTGAGTAGGGGACAGAGAAAAGAAAGAAGGGAGGTGGGTGTGGACGATGATGGCGACGCATCTGATTTTGATTTTGCAACGATTCTGAGTCTCTGCGAGGCCCAATTCCTATTCCCCCATTGAAGGCTCTTGGCAGTGGTTGAAGGTGTGGAGATGAACAGTGGGAGAACGGAGCCCAGCGACATGCCTCTGCTTCTCTTCACCACACCCAACTTATGTCCCACACTGCCCAAAATAATATTCTGCTTCTTAGGTTTTAGTTATTTAAACACTTATTTTTACCTTATCCCATGTGAAATTAAAATCTTCTGTGATTATTGAGTTGGTTAAAACTCTCACATAGTTTAAATATAGTTTATAAAGTAAATATAGAATAAAATTTTGAAATTAAGAAATTAATTATATTAATTAATTATTAATTATATTAAAAATAGTGTTCATGTGGATACTTTGATTTGGTCAGTGTGTTTGTTGGAGTCTGGTGAGTGAAAGGCTGAACGGAGTGAGTATTATGTGAATCAGTTACTGAGTTGAGAAGATGAGAGCAGTGAGTCTTTGGCGGAAACAACCGTTTTCATTGGCATGTCGATGTTGCAGTCGCACATTCGTCGCCGATTCCGATTCCACTTCCAAGCTCCAAATCTTCGATCGCCAACGGAAGCGCGCACAGCGCGACCGAGCCGCGTGGTTTTCGCCGGCACAGGATCCTCTCCTTCACTCCGTCTCTCAGAACCTCGTGGATCGCTTGCAGGTGAGGTTAAGGTTGGTGGTCACATTCTCTTTCCGATTTCGATTTCAATTCCGATTCCGATTCTCTTTCTTCAGGACTGCAAGAAGACTTTTCCAACCGCACTGTGTTTGGGAGGCTCCTTGCAACCTATCATCAGCTCTCTTTCCACTCCTCCGGTTAACGGTAGCAATTTAACGATCCATCACTCTCTTGACATCCTGTTAAGTTGCTTCATTCATTGCTTCATTCTTCATTCATTGCTTCATTCCTCATTCATTGCTTCATTCCTCATTCATTGCTTCATTCCTCATTCGTTGCTTCATTCATCATTCATTGCTTCGTCTCAGGTGGCGTGGAAAAGCTTATTGTCATGGATGCCTCCTATGATATGGTTCAAGCTTGTAGGAATACTCGCCGTGCCTCATCCGACAATGCCGTCCAGACAGAATTTCTGGTTGCTGACGAAGAGTTCCTGCCTATTAAAGAGAGGTGATCCAATTTTCGATTCTTATTTATTTTTTTGGTTTCTCAACTTGTGGTAGGCTGTCAATTTAGTTCTTCAAAGAACGAAAAACCTGATTTAGTTACTGACTACTTAAAAAATATAATTAGTTTCTGGATATTATAGCTTAAAGACAAATTGTCGTGTCAAATTGGGACTAAATCTTATTATTTGTTCTTTTATGGATTAAATTGATCGTGGCTTGCACATTATCTATCCAATTGGGCATTTGTCCTGTTTATTTCAGGTCAGGGTTTTCTGTTTTTTATTGTTTGAATTATTATTGATATTGTTGAATGGTTTGCTTTGCAGCTCTGTGGATTTGGTTGTTAGTTGCTTGGGACTACACTGGACTAATGATCTTCCTGGAGCAATGATACAGGTTTTTATTCCTCTTGTTTGTGGCTTCTTTGTGTCTAAATCTAAGTTGGTTCTTTTCTAATGGTGTGTTCAACAAAAGGTAATGTTCACAGAAAAAGCATAAAGTGATTGCAAATTGTTTGGTACATTTGTTTAGATATTTACAATACTGGACATTTAAAATGACTGAGATTTATATGCTGAGTGGAAAGAAAACTATTAGAGAAGTTTATGCAGTTCACAGGTTCTATAGCATGCAGTACTAGCTGAGTAGTATTGAAGGATTGCTTGTAACTGTATGTTGTGTACACACATTCTTACTTATAATAAATTAAAGACCCAGTAATAAGGAACAAAATCAACAATTAAAGTGAGAAATATTTGCTAAGATATTTACCGTATTTGACATAATCAAATTATATCATATTTTCTTATTTAATGTAATCAAATCATACAGTTACATGTTTATGCTTTAATTCCTTCCTTTTATGTCCTCTGTCATTTGGTCATAATATTTCTCTAAGTTAAATAATACCCAGAGCAACTAATAAAAATGACGAGGGAAGTATTTCATAGCATAACATACTCAAGTGTAGGCTTGTGCCTTGTAGGGATTTTTTTCCTACCGGATATTCCCTATGTGCAAGTAGTAAACCTCTTTGTAACACCTAACAATTGTAATCTAGTTATAATGGATCATGATATTGCCTAGGAATTCTGGAAGTTAGTCTGACTTGAGGAGCAAAAGATTGATCCTTGCTAAAGTCATGAGTAATGAGCTAGTTCATTACTCTTTCAAAGCTACAAATACAACCCACTCAACAATAGATGACATGGGAAGTCATCAAAAGGCCTCTTAGTATGGGTCAAAGGAATGTTTGTAGAAAGAGTATTGAAGCACTATTTGTGAGCAAGAGCGTAGGCACATAGTGCTCCCATCTATGATGTTGCACTATTGTGTAAGCTTCATGTGTTAAACCAGAACTTGTTGGAGTAGCAAGAATTTCAGGTAAGGAAAATGATCTTCTGTTGTTGGAAATAGATTGGATATTTTAATTGGAAGGATGGTTATTTGGTTGCATTTATGAAAATTGAACTTTCATGGTACTTTGGCTAAGGTTTTGGTGTATATTGAATTATAGTTATCCTTGAGTTGGCTTTTGAAATTTGAGTAGATAGATTAAATTGCACGATGTTGAAATTCTCTCTGTTTTTTTCCTTCCCTTTCTAAACCCTATAATAGCAACATTACTGACTGGGTTCTGTGCTCAACTATGTTTACATTCATAACATCTTCAAATGATTGAGTAAAAGAAGAAACCAAAAAGAATTAGTTAAAGCCTCTTAGTTGTGAAGGGCCTAATTGTAATTTATGGCTAATTTATTTTGATTATAATTGATTTATAGTTCTTAATAATGTTGGAATATTTGCTTTGCCAACATAGAGAAAACTTCAATGTGCAAATCATATGTCTTTATCCTTATCAAAATGCCAGTTTTAATATAATTTTTTATTATCTAATTTTTTTAATGTTTTGCAGTCTAGATTGGCATTGAAGCCTGATGGCTTATTTTTAGCAGCTATTCTTGGTGGAGAAACATTAAAGTGACAATGCTATTTTTGTTTTTTGAAGTTTCTTTTAAAAAAAATTGATGGAGCATTTTAATGATATTTGTTTTGGTACCAGGGAGCTCAGAATAGCTTGTACGTTAGCACAAATGGAGCGGGAAGGAGGGATCAGTCCCCGAGTATCACCTTTGGCACAGGCATGTGTTATTGCAAAAGTATTATTTTAAATTTTTATATTAATTAGTTAATCTTAGAAAGTGGACTTTAAATCTAGTCTAGCTCAAACCAACAAAACCAGTTTGCATCGGCAACCACTAATATAATACAGTTCGATCATATCTCGAATAAATGTGTTTTCATGCCAACGATTGAACATCTCTAGCATGGGAGTAGAGATTTTGTAGGATGTACAGTAGAGTATGATATGATAGACTCTACAAACCTAGCTAGGAATAGATTTTAATACTATCTTAGAAAGTGAACTTTAAGTGTAACTTAACCCTACAAAACTAGATTGCAAGGTGAGGTTTACATCTATCAATATACTAAAGTTTGATCATATCTCTAATAAATGTGAGATATTCAATAGTTAATATCACCTTATTTTGAATGAATGCTTCACTGTCACTTTTGAATAGGATCATGTGGTTTCATGTTACCTGTTTTTAGAATTTGGGTTTAGATTTAACTCAACCCAAAAACTCGTTCATAGGGTGGGGTTGGTCCCCACTTGTATATGTTATTTTGAAGCTGATTCTAGTTAATGTAAGACTTGTTTTCCTAATTAAGCAGTTCATGCCCAACACTATTGGGTTTTGTACATAACTAATATGGTAGGTGGTTCAATAATGGATCTAAGATATACTCAAATACTATCTTAGAATTAAAGCATAGAGTATAACTCAATTTTATAAAACCAACTTGTAAGATTAGAATTGTTCAAGCTTTGTAAGCTTTATGTATATCGTATCTCTAGTCGATGTGAGAGTAAACTAAGGTGGGCTAGAGGTGACCACAATTAAGGTGGTTTTCTAACAGTAGTCATTGTCTTGTGGCAATTCAATAATGAAATCTGTTATTTTGTTTGAAAGTAACGCCCCATCATTGTTCGTGGTTAATTTAAAGCAAGGAGGCCTTTTTAAAATATCAGTTAGTTGATCTGGTGGCTTGTTGTAACTTTAAGTCTTGTAATGAAGACGTGTATTTTGTCCAAATAGAATGATAAAGATGGAATTGAGAAGTTCTTTTGTCCTCCATTTCCAGGTTCGAGATGCTGGGAATCTTTTGACCAGGGCAGGTTTCACCCTTCCAGGTGTTGATGTTGATGAATACATAGTTAAATATGAAAGTGGTGAGAATTTTCATTTGGTTTAACAATTGAATTATTCCACATATACATGTGAATTAACTGTATATGAATTAATTTAGTTATGACTTCTCCCTAATTTGTTTTAGATTTATTCTTCCTTAGTTTGGAATTTCAGTTCTGGTAGATGACCAAAGGCAGATAAGAAATCTGCTGAGATGAGCATGGTGACTTTTTATTGTTCACTGTTAGGGTGTAGTAAGTAAAAGCCACAAAAACCATATCACCTCATAGACAATTTGCTGGCTAAAAGAATATCCACTGCTAGAATAACAAAATTTCCGCTTGACCGGAAGCGGTGAAGATGGTTTGAATTTTTTCACCGAAAATGTTCAAAAGAAGAGAGTGAGGAGGGGTGGCAAAAGTTGAGAGAAATAGTGGTTTCCTTTTTTTATAATTGAATTTCCATTTTAAGTTGTTTCAAGTTGTTACTTGTTCATTGAATAATGTGAATTTCTTACCTCAGCTCTTCTGATACATTTTCGTCACGGTGATTCTTGTCTATGTTTTGTGCAGCTCTAGAGCTTATAGAACATCTCCGTGCAATGGGTGAAACAAATGCTCTTTCTCAAATGAACAATGTAAAGTATTTTTTTTCTTTTTTCATACCAATAGATATTAAATAAAATTCCCTTTATAAAATGTTGAGCCATGGATGTTGCATTACATTTTTGACAAAAGGGTTATGCATATATGAACAGATCCTAAAGAGGGACACTGCTTTAGCAACTGCAGCTATTTATGATTCAATGTTTTCTTCAGAAGATGGAACTGTACCTGCAACCTTCCAGGTAATGAAAATGGAGGAATCATTTTATAAGAAAACCAGCAGTGTAGTTTATATGAAAACTGTGGTCACATGTTGTATGGTGATTCTTCCTTCGTAGGTTATATACATGACGGGTTGGAGGGAACATTCTTCTCAGCAGAAAGCAAAACGAAGAGGATCAGCCACTGTATCTTTCAAGGATATTCAGAAGCAGTTTGGAAGCCAAAGTTGATTAACTATATCATTATATAAAATAACAATTCATTTCTTACTTTTTATCATTACTTATTTTAAAAGTAAAGTACTGTTGAATTATTCAAATGTATAATTTTCATTTCTTGCTTATTATTATTATTCTATTCGATGAGATGTCCATTTTTATATAAGAAATATTAATATAAATATTTATACATCAAAATTATATAATAGACAGCATATTATTACCTAATATGAAAATTAATGATAGTAGTAAATAAAATGAAATGAATATAAGTAATTTAGTTCTTTTATTAATTACAATAAATTCAATTATATTTGTAAAATAAAAAATTCCATAAGGCTATTTATACATGAATATATATACATACATACATTAATATATATACATAGAAGGCTTTTGCATACCAAGAAACAGAAGTGCAAATATATTGATTACAATAATTATAGTAAATTGGGAAGTAAATACACTCCTGTTGGACAAAATTGTTTATCCTAAAGACCTTAGTCGCGCATTAATAAATGCGAATAATTTGGCAACTAATAGCTAACTCTAGTAAAACTTCATCGCAAAATCTTCTACAAATCAGAACAAGGAATCAATGTGTTTAACATATTAACAACACAAATCTTCCGTTAGGAAAATAATTTGTAAGTCTTTGCGGAAACCACAATTGTTCGTATTCCTCCAATCGGAGCAAGAGCTGCTATTATAAGTCCAACTGTGATGCTCGCCTGTAACAAAATTCACAAACATAAATCAATCCAAACATTAAACTTGTGTTTCAATCACTTCATCAATTAACATGATCCAAACATACATACCCATGATGCAAACCAATGGAAACTCCATCTTTTAGGTTTTGATGACCCAAGCCATAACACACTAGGAATCTGCAATCAAACGTTTCAAACTTGTTAGCCTACTTCTTCTTCTTCTTCTTCTTCTTCTTCAGATTCAAACATGGTTCATAGCATAATTTCAGATCTTACAATATATGATGTTGACGTGAAAGCAAGTCCTCCAAAAAACCCCAAGAGTCCTCCAAAAAATGGAACGCACATGCCAATAAATCCCACCAAACCTGCAACCAAATTTTAGACACAGATTATACCTGTAATATATAATCAAAAGAAACAGTTAAGAACTCAAAAGCCGTTTGAGACTATCAATTCTTACAAACAAAAGCGCTTCGACTAGCCATGCGAAGGATCTTTGAGGGAGAACAATTAAGTTTTTTCACCAAAGTTGTCTCTATTATATCAAACACAGGCATGGCAAAAACCTTCACAAGAAACAGATTAAGGAAACAACTTTTGATTTTGATTTAGGTATGCATGAACAAATTTTCGTATATATATATATATACCTGGAAGCTTCCCACGACATGAATAAAGACCATTAAGTTAGCAATGGCAATGAGCCAATAGGGGTGTTCGAGTGTGATAAGGACATCATCCTCAACAGCGTTTCCAAATGCCCAGAATCCAGTTACTGCAACTGTCATATAGCAGAAAATGACTATGAAGTATGCCACCACCACACCTTGCCACATTGGAACCTTTGAAGGTTTTTCTTCTGTTGAGGGCAATGTGGCTTGAATCTCCGAGACAACACTGTGCCCAGCAAAGGCAAATGCCACGGTTCCAAGGGCAGTGAAAGCATCAAAAGTTATCCCTGCAGGTGTGTGAGATCGAACTCCATAGTTCCTAGGATAATGCAGCTTCGACCCCTCCACAGCAGACATGACAAATGCCACCATTGAATAGCTGCATGCATCCACACACACACACACCATGTTAAATTTCAACACAATTACATAACAATCTGAAACCAAAGAAAGGAACATACGTACCAGATTGACATGACGGCTGCGAGAGAAGAAACTGCTTTCAGTTTGTGGAAGTTAGGAGTTTGGGAAAGCAACAACTGTATGATTACAAATACTAGAATGTAATATGTTTGTTTGATGTCACTGAGGCCACGAACACTGAGTATTTGGAAGAACTTCTTGAGGGATTTCCCACCAGTCACACTGTAAACAATGGTGGAAGCCACCTGAACCGTTAGCTGCTGTGGCATCACCATCCAAACCCCTTTCTTCGGACCATAAACGTGCTCTCCCATTTCAAAGTATCGATCAAACCTCTTCCCATCCATCTCATGCATCTCAACAAGTTGCCACAACGTGTAAAATGTCAGAAGCCATGAAATCACCAGCATTACAATACCTGGAACCCTGCAAAAAACATCCATCAATCACACAACACAACACAAAACACAACAAAAGGGTATCTGTCAACATCAGATTTTGCTTAAAAAAACTGAGTCTTGATGATCTCATGTTACCTACAACAATCACACTATCTGCAAAACCTAACTCTTATACAAATAATCTCAACATAAACTTCTTATCCCTTAACCTAAACCTAACGTGATCCCACAAACATTACAATACATCAGCCACATTAACATAACATAAATACACGAGCACATTAATATACAATTTCATCGACCTTCAAAGAAATACTTTTTCAAGAGAAAATACAAAAATTCAACAACAAATAAACTCATTATTAGCCGGCAAACAGAAGTAAACCAAACACACACGAACCATCCAAGTTGGGCAAGAGCATAAGGTAATCCAAGCACGCCAGCACCCACCATAGCCGTGACATTGTGGAAAGATGAATACCACCACTTTGCCTCCCTAGATGTTTCTACGGGCATCCAATTTTCAACTTTCTGAGTTTCCATTGGTGACCTTCCACCATTCCAATCGGCGTGCTCCTGAAACAACATCAATCAATGGAACACACATCACATCACATGAAGTAATTCAGAAGATGGTGATGATCATGAGAGTGTAGCTTAGCTTGCTTGCTTTGCATGCATGCATGCACACATACCATTTTCGCTAAGGTTGTAAAGGATGTGAACTCCTTTTTTTTTTTTTTAATGAAGGTGTTTACCAAGTTTATATAAAGATATATATATTAGTGAGATGGTTCTTGCTGGATCAGTCATGGCATCAAGTCCGAATCTTAAGGAGAGGACGTTTAGGGCAAGAAAATTCAACAGAGACTTTTTCTCTCTTTTCCTTACCTTATTTGCCTACTTCTTCCACATTTCACTCCCTTTTTGTTTATGCCATCTTTTATCATTCTTTTTCTTTCATAAAACTAATTAATATCTCTATTTTCAAATGGCCACAAACCAGTTACTGTGAAATAATTCAGAAGCTGAATCTTGGAAACAAAATAGTCATATATTCAACACATACTTTGGTCATCTGCAACATCCTAAACTAAGGGAATAACAGTTATCACTACAAATGTGTTTACCCAAAAATAGATTCACCATGAGTTGTTCTAAAACTTCCACAATGTTACGTTATATGTAAATAATTTCATATTTTATACATTAGAAAAATAAGTTTATGATTATTGGTGTGAAATATGTATTTTACTTTTAATTTTTCAGATATTTTTTAGAAGTTTTAATTGTTGATATCATAGTTATATAAATGTCTTTGTTGTTTTCTATAGATTAATATTATTTATTAGATAGTTTCACACAAAAACTTCATCAGAAGTTACTATCAACAATAAAACTTAACCTTCACAACTTTACAGAGCAGACCAAACAAAAGAAAAAGACTGAATCTTTGAAATGCTTTGTCTTTTTCAAGCAGTTTCAGTCCTCATCACATTCCTCTTTCATAAACACAAAAACTTAAAAAAAAAAATATTGTGATTTAGCAATTTTACTGCCAAATTAACACTTAACAAAAAGGAATAACAACGAGGATTGTTATAATTTGGATGGAAAATAACTAAGGAACCCAAAATTAATTAATTATTCTAAAAATGATTAATTTAAGAACACTACATTTATCTGATTAAAACTAATTTATATTAATTAAGTAAATATATATAAAGTAGTTGGAGGATATTTTAATTTATTAATCATGGATTTGGTTGAAAATATACTGTTGGAACTAGTTACTAAATAAGTTAAATTAAATTCTTATATTAAATATGTTTTGTCCTATTATTTAGATATTATTTCTTATTACAAATTGTTATTAGTTCCTAGCTCATACTCTTTAAACATGTTGATTTATACATTAATAAAGTTAAGCTTTTATTTATTTATATGGAAAGAAATTTGAGAGAAAGATGGTTGAAAAATGTAAGTTGGAATTTTAGATTAAAAAATAGGTTGATTCTCCTGCTACCATATTAGTCCAAATATGCACCAACACTGTTTTGTGATTTAAATTTTTTTTTGTCTTTCACATATTTTATATTCTTAAATATGATTTTTCTTTCTAAACAATATAATACAATCTGGACGATAAGATTCATAAATAAATATAAATAAATTCTAGATCTCAATTATCAATATTATTTACAACACAATATTTTAAATATAGAAATCTAAAACTAATAACTATGATCATTCGAAAACTTAAATAAAATAAGGAAATAATTTTTTTAAGAATATATAATAATCACTTCCAGATTTCTATATATTAGGAAAAAAAATGTAAACAAATTAGGAAAAAAAATGTAAACAAATGAAGTAGCAATGTTGAATTTTAAATTTTGTATTGTGTGTTAAAAGATATGTGTTAAATGACATAGTGTTGGGTGAAATTGCCAAAAAATGAAGCAATGATATATAAAGAGAAAAAATTCATAAAATTAGGAAGCAAAGTGAATGTAAGAAGAAGAGGAGGAAGAAAAAGAAGAACAAGAAGAAGAAAAAGGAGTGGCAATGGAGGCTGCTCCTCCTTCCAACGATCTGTGTTCAGTGTGTCATGGCAACTTTCACCTTCCCTGCCAAGCCAATTGCTCTCACTGGTTTTGTGGTAAAGTTCATCAATTCTCTTTCTCTCTCTCTCTCTCAACACCCTTCTTCAATTCTCAACCTTTTCCTTTTTGCAGCAAATTGCATCATGCTGGTGTGGCAGCACGGATCAGGGACAAGCTCTTGCAAATGCCCTCTTTGTCGGCGACCCATCACTCTCTTAGTCCCCACCGAACACTCTCTCAGGCAGCGTCACGACCCTGAAGTTGCTCAGATTCTCTCCAAAATTCATGCTTACAACCGTGTCTTCGGTGGCCAACCCTCCTCTTTTTTTCAGGTACCCATCCTATTTCTTTCTTGCTTTCTTCCCTTTCATCACTCTTCTGCCAAATTCATTCCAAAGGGTCATTGCAGAGACTGCAAGATCTTCCTTTTCTGCTGCACAGGCTCTTGCGGGAGTTCCTCGACCCTCACAGATCCCTTCCTCTTGTCGTCCGTGCCCGTGTCTTTATTGCTGTCAGTTTCCTCACTCTTTCACTTCATTTCTTGCTGTCTGCCCTAACTACCTTCCTCAACCGATTGTCCCTTATTTTCTTATATGCTCTTCAATTTTGATGAAACTGATAATTTAGGTTTTGGGGTATGTTTGTTCATATTGATTGTCTGTGCCAGTAACTTCTTCTTTAGCAGTTAAAAACTCATGACATGGGATACTACTAATAAGATTGCTTTTATGGTACCCTTTCAAATTTAAGGGTTTTGGTACTGGACTAATTGTTGAATATGAGTTTAAGCAGGCTAAGGGAAGGAGAGAACTTGGAAATTCCCAATAATAGGACTAAACCAATTAAATTCTCAATAACAGGTACCATAGAGTTTCAGTTATTTTAGAAAATATATGTTAATGGTGCTTTTCATTGATAGCGTAGAGAGGGTGATGACAAATTCTATTAAGAAATGAATTTTAAGTACAACTCAACCTCATAATACTGGTTTATAAGAATAAGAAATGAATTTTAAGTACAACTCAACCTCATAATACTGGTTTATAAGGTGAGATCTGTACTCACTTAGAAATGTGTTAATTTCTAGTTGAAGATCTCCAATAAATTCTCAATCAGACACATCATACATGTTAAGAAGGGACAGGGTAGTGTTTGGCTCACTTACACAAAGATAGAATAGAAAAAAGTGCTGTGACAAGAAAAGAGAAAAGAATGAAGTGTGTCAAGTGTTTTGGGGTCCATACATTGGTGAAGTTTGCTTTCCCTTTCTTCTTTGTTTGTGTTTTCCTTTTAAAATTAAGGAAGATCCTTTTAGATGCCAGATTTGTTGTAATTTAGTTTTCTAACAATCTTGATAAATTTATCATTTTATATTAATATGTAAGAGAAGGGTCATATTGGTTTGTCTTTGAGCATGGGTCCTTTATTTACAGATGATAGCAAGTTTTCTATACATCCTCAGCCCAATTGACTTCATTCCTGAAGGTAGGTAGTTACTGTACCCCATTTTCTTTTTTGGTTGGAATTTGTATAATATTTCTCACAGTAACTGTCTTTCTCTTTTTTTAATATTTGTTCCAGGAGTATTAGGAATAGTTGGTCTCTTAGATGATGTCTTAATTGGGCTCATCTGCTTCCTACATGTTGCTGCCCTTTATAGATCAGTTCTCTACCTCCGTCATGGAGGTTCCTGAACATGTCCTACAAATTTACAATCCCTGAACATGTTGTTGCCCTGATGTGGATTTAAAGATGAACTCTACTTTGTTTCTTATGTACATAGACAAGTTCAATTTCAAATAGTGGAATTAGTAATGGAAAAGTTGTTGAGAAAAAAGTTGTCAAAATATTGGTGCTGACCAGAACAAAAGGATACTACTGGCCTGGCTAAAAGAATCACACAATTTCAACTAGGAAACACCTATGAGCATTTTGTTTCGTTGTGCATTTCTTCTCTTGCCTACCATGACTTGCTAAAATGCCTTTTTTTCTTCAAGCACAACCTGTTTTGCCTTTTTTTTACCCTTTCATATTTTGTTTTCTTTTGAGAATTTGGGTAATCGCTGGAAAGTATCATGATATAGCACGAAATATTTGAGCTTAAATGCTTCCCTAACCTTAACAAGAATAATTTCAAAACTTCATTCTGTCACAGACAAAACCCCATTGGGCAGATTTTTACTTTTCTTTACATTAGAAGTGTGTGTTGTAGTGGTAAATGAGGATATATCAGCACATGTGTGGGTATGAATGATCCAGAATATTCCATACCATTCCTCATTTTTCCATTCTAAAATGAATGCAGAGGATAGAAGTTTCACAGAGCAGCTGAAATTTTTAAATGCAATGTTTTTCATCTTTCCAATCCACCTACCATAAAATGATTCACAATCTTTCAACAGTAAACCAAAAAAGGATGTGATCAGAAAGCATTATGAAGCATTCACAACTATTAAGAAGCATGTCCTTGAATATTTAGTGGCAATGAATTCAACAAAACACCAACTGAGTAAAAAGGATGCTACTTAAGTATAAGCAAGATCCACAAAAAATGATAAAATGTAATGACCATATTAATCATAGTACACGAACTGAATTCAGGCAACGCAAATATAAATATATATATATATATATATATATATACTCTCTTATAC
>Ga0123341_1001413_pt1 | contig 17944 bp, 6 predicted proteins | sample Turbeapinknodule_FD_89959 | JGI IMG/M metagenome (GOLD analysis project Ga0123341, IMG submission 89959) | Root nodule microbial communities of legume samples collected from Mexico - Turtle bean Mexico pink nodule | ecosystem: Host-associated > Plants > Roots > Nodule | place: Mexico: Nepantla...
CAATAATAGAAACTAATTTAGAAACTAATAATTTTTTAGTCTCTAAAATAATTTCTAATTTAATTATTATAACAACTAATTATTTTTTATATTAAAAATTAGTTTTTATTTTATGATTTTATTGTATGATATCATTGCTTAGTGCTTAATTTTTACAGTCATTTAATTATTTAGTTAAAAAAATTGAAATTCCATACACTTATAAACAATCTGTAATGAATCCACAAACTAACTATTTGGGTTACAAGACTCTGGATAGTGATGTTTCAGTGTTTCAATACTGTCAACAGTAATTAGAAGATACAAAATGATTTCAATAGTCTTTGCAAATATTAGCATTGTTCTAAACTTCACAAATGCAAAACTTGGTTTAGTTACCTTTTATGTTGGCTATAACATTGATGAATAACTGACATTAATCTAATTAGCGTCAACTATTATAATCCAATCCTACTTTTTAAAATTCAATAATAAATAAGTAGGATTGAATTAATTAACCCATAAAATAACAAGTTATGATAAGTGAGTCACATAACTCTTTTGACCATTCTAATATTTATGCACTAGCATATTTTTTCAAATTAAAATTGTGTCGTAAAACGAGTCATGTGGACCAATACCACACAATAATTTTGTATCATAAAGTGTTACCCATAGATGTTGAGAAGCTCCAGATATGACTCTTATTTTATTAATTTCTAGCCATATCTTTGATATTTTATTGCAAAAAATTAAATCTATGATGACATACCCAGCATGATTATAAAAGCCAAGCTAATTTGGTTGATGAGAACGACAACAACAATAATATTACAATATATAGATTAATTAATAGATAAAAATAGTAAATTAAAAGGAGAAGTGGAGGGTGGGTGTAAGTGTCTACACTGTTGTGAGTCTGATTAGTGTCTCCTGGATAGGGTTCTGTTGTCTCTACAAACAGTGCTTTACAAAATATTGAGTAGGAAAGCCTCAGATATTAAACTAAGAGTATGTGGAAAATAGATGTTGCATAGCTACTCACTTTCATTCAACTTATTAAATATACTCATATCTCAATAATAAACTTTTTATCATAATAATATGATAATCTAATAAAAAAACAATCATTATTTTTTTTAAAATAAACATTATATTATAATAAAATAATATTTTTTTAAAAATGTTAAATAGATAAACTGGTGGTGTCGAGATATCATTATCCTAAAACATCTTGTATATTATGTAGCATTCATTCCCTCGTGATCCTTCAAATTAGACTAAATAAAACATATATATCACTCATCTACATTGACAATTAAGACAATCAGAAATGTTATTAACAAATTATATATATATATATATATATTAAAATTTAATGGATGGTCAAATGATTTCATCTATTGTTTGTTGCTGAAATACTTCATTTCACTAATAAGATATATCTATTTTGATTTTGGGGGTAAAAAGATAGTACCATTTAATTTCCAATTTTGTTATAGTGTACTCTAAAACATATGATAAATTTTACATAGTGCTTGTGATGGGTGATTTTTCATGAATAATTAGTATATCCATTGAACTAGTGTGTGGTGCACTAGGAAATATGAACAGTTGTTTAACATGTCCCCCCACTTTGCCAAACAAACTGGTCGTGTAATTATTTGATGGATGATTGTTGGTGAGATCAGCTTCTAGGTTTTCTGAATGATTGACCAGAATCAGTGTTTCATATGTGGTGTAGAAAAATAAAAAAAATGAAGTGTAATAGTTTTTTTTTCCTATTAAAAAGTTGATTTTTTGAAAATCTTGAACACCCCATAGAAAAAAAAAAACACCCTTCTTACCCTTCTCTGTGTATATATTAGGACAAAAGTGGATACACAATCATGTTTGCAATACGTAGTGGACGTTGCATCAGATGTCTAATGGTAATTGGCCATGACACATCTTCAAATAATTCAAGTTTTTATTTTCTTATATATTTTTATATTGATATCGATGTCTAATGTATTCACCCTCAAGTTGTTAGAAGCTGATGCAATTATAACTATATATATTTTGTTGCTTCTATGTCACATGAGATCAATCCCATTTAACTCTTAAGTCACAAGTCCACTTATAATCACTTAAATTTGTTATTTTTAAGAAAATAAGTTCATTTATTCATGAGTTGATACCACTTAATATATCAAAATAGTATGATTCCTTTGGGGTACACCCTATGGTTGATACATTCTTGAAGGAATCAATGCTCATTAATAGATATAATTTGAAAATACTTTTGAGAGATTTGATCTTTGGATTCTTTTATAGGATGCTACGTTTCTTTTCTTCAATGTCTTTCTCAAAAACACTAACAAAATATTAGGTACTAAAATTTTAGCATCGTTTCATCTTAAGAAACTAGGTTAAAGTGTTAATTTGAAGCTTTGACACTCAGGTCTATTTTAAAAACTCTGTTTTTCTTCTTATCTGCTCTGATTGTTTACTTGTTGACGATGCTTCAAAAAATCAGATTCGTTTTTTTTTTCTCTCTTGAAGTATGGTTTTAATTAGATATCTTTATTTTTGTTTATTTTTAGTGGGTGCTAGCATATACTCCCATGATACAAAGTCATACCCCAAAATTAATTTATTAATTACTTTTAAAGAAGGACTCTCTGTCATACTCTTCTGTTGTAGATGAGAGCAAACATGTTCTGAATCTACCACCAATAAAATAATGCTGCCTAATCATCCACTAATGTCCATTTCTTAGTTAAAGTTCCAAAACAAAGAGCAAAATTTGTTTGGTCACCTCAAATTTTCATTTTCCCTACTGCTTTCAAGGCTGAATTAAATAGAGTTCTAACTCTAAACAATGAAATTCAGTATAGCTTTGTTAACCATGTTTAAACTTAGTTCATCTACAGTACCAAAAGAGAAACACAATGCTAATCTTTCACAGGAATCAAAGTTAGAGCAAAACGAGGAATTGTTTGGTGGAAGTGTATCAAACATTTCATATTTCCTCCAAATTGGCCATTTAATTGACACATGATGGTGACAGAACCACAAGTTTGCATTCTTAAAGGAGTTTTAAGAATCAGAATGTGTTGTGCAAGCATTCTACGGAATTATAAATTCTGCATCTCATGATGGTTGCATACTTAATGTCACAGTTGCATCACTTGGAATCAGTGATGCAGTTATTCCCCCCTAGTAGATATTCAGTGAGTGAAGGATATGTTGTATCACTTTCACATAAATGGATGCTTATTCATAAACAGATAGCAGAGAATATGTGCTTGAAAAGAAGAGTGAAATATTTTTACTCTGAAATTCAGGATATAATCTTTTCACTATTCTTAAACTAAATTAGAATAAAATCTTTCAGCATTGCCATTGAAATTAGAACATTCCTGATTTCCTCTCCCAGTTCCTCTTAGTTCTAACTAAGTTTTTTTTTTGTGAACTAAACTTTGATTATCTGGAATAAAAGGTTGACTAATAATTGTTACATTGTGAAATCTCAGCCAGAAAATATTGTAAACTTATGGAAATGAGCATTGGCTTATGCAAAGAGCACTGTCTTTATTCGTATTCCTATGCACTATTAGTGTAATACTAGAATATTATACATTTAATGCTCACTTCATTTGCTGAAACTCAATAATTCAAAAATATCAAATTCATTGAATGATATATCTGTTTTGTTTTAAAGTTGGCTAAATTTGATTCTGGTATAATTAAATTCAAGCCGTTAAACATAAAATCAACATATTCTACACAAATTAGTCTTAATCATCGGTGTTAGCAAAAACAATACTAAAAGTAATATATTCAAATAACATTCTTAAAAAAATGTGTAGATTTATTTTTCTATTTAAAATCTTATTAAACAGAATCTTTTTTATGCTGTTATTAAAGGGTGTCTTATGTTAGTTAAGGAAAACTTAATATTTATTGCTTACTAATACTTACTAAAAGGTAAACATTAAACATTGGGAAAATTAACTAGGATTTGAAGCTTATGTTAGAGAAATTCCTTTTGTTGATGAAGCATAAATTAGCTTACAAGTGTCCCATGATATAGATAATGCTTAGATTGCTTTCTTTGAAACATTCGCATGTAATCTTGAGGTTACTTTACTTTGTCGTTCTTGTAATATTCTGCAGAAGGAGTATCAGGGAACTTGTGTCTTGTATGATTAGATAAGTTTCAGCTCCAATTAATGAATCAATTAATTAAGAAAGTAAAGAAGAAGCACCTAATGCTTAAATTATAGAAATCTTTCATGTAGATTAGACTGTTTATGCCTGCAATGAGATGTCAGCAATTAACATTCTGCGAATTATTCACTTTGTATAGAGAAAGAGAAAGAGAGAGGATTCTGCAATGTCAATTTTCCTTTCAACAAAGTGTGCAAAATTTAAGTTACATTATGGACAGTAAGGTCCACACAGAAGGTCCGAAAAAAAGAAAACTTTAGTTAATTTTCCGAAAAAGATGGTGAGTACACAAAACAAAACCCCTCGTAATTTCTCTGCTCTCCTCAGTTAACGACCCTTTTTCATTGCAGCCTCTATTATTCATTCATCCCTTTCTAATTATCACCACCACTTTAAACTTTTGGAACAACAATGGCTACCCTTAACTCTCTGGAGGCTTCTTCACCCTTTTGCATCTCAATATCGTTGTTTGTTTCACCATCTTCCACCACAGTCTCCAATCTCCCATTTTCTGAACAACACTTCATCACCTCAATTGTTATCTCCTCTTCTTTCTCCTTGTTCTCCTTGTATTTTCCCCACAGAACCGAGTAAAGTCCCATTACTATGAGAACAGCTCCTGCGACCCTGAAATCACAAGTAGATGAATCCACATCAGTTATTGGATTAGCACCCAAAACATGTCCACCACTGTTTCAAAGTTTGAGCTTTTTGAGATTGCGATGTTTCGACTTTCATGAAATAAATACATAGCTTTTAGTTTATGATAAAGTGAAGTGACTCCGTCAAAACCAACTTATAAGCTGTGAGACGAAACCGCGTGAAAGAGAAGTTTGTTTGTGGCTAAAAACATGAAACGTTCATTGGGAATGGGAACAGTGAATGGATGTGAAATTGTGAATGAGTTCGAGTACTTACCCTCCAAGGTATATTTTTTCTGCGAGGATGAAAGCACCCATGATGGCTACGATAATCATCATAAAAGGGCTGAAAGCAGTTACAAAAACAGGCCCTTTCTTTTGCATGACAATCCCTTGAACATAGTAGGTGATTCCTGATGATATTATTCCCTGTTCACCAAAGTTTACGTCCATTTAGACTCTCATATGGTTCAACACATACCCACCAAAATAGAAAAAAAAATATTGTATAATCTGAAACTACTGTGTCTAAGCTCATTATTCCTGATTTAAATTTATGTAACACAGTTTATTAAAGTGATAATAAAATTTGATTATGTGTCGCATAGAGATTATTTGAGACCAATGATTTCAGACTGTACAATAATTTCTCAGATGAAGGACCGAAAAAAGATGGATAGAGTGAGACAGACTTACAGCATAGGCTGCTGCAAGAAGGTTCATATCCCAGCCAATGGTCCAAACAGATGTCTTGTGCTCCATGACAAAGGTAACGGCAATTGACTGCAGTGTACCTAAGGCACACACAAGTGCTGTGAGAGAGAGCTGAGCAGGGTATTTCCTTAGTGTCACTGCCTGCATTAATCATAACAAAGACTTGTCAATGATTAAATAGTGTAAAAAGTCAGTCACATGGATAAGAATCAAAGAAGTAGGTAAGGTACTCTCTCCCCACAGTTTGAATTAGACACTTGATTACTTGCCTGAAGGATGAAGAAAGAAGCCCAAGCAAGGGTGGCAATTATGAGAAGAATAGAGCCCTTGAACCAGTCCTTTTCACCAGAATCAGTGGTGTTTTCAGGAACATAATTTCTGGGGTGATGCATGTACTCAGAACCCAAGAAACTGATGACTTGCCCTTTGTACAATGTCATCAACATGGCCCCAGCAACTGTTACTATAGTTCCTATAACTTTTGCTTGGCATCTAAATTTTCTTATGTCCACCTTTTCCATCCTAATTCATCCCAAGCCGATAGAAAAAGCACGTCAGGTCAAGCAATAGAAAAAAAAATGTAATAACAGTGAAAGGAATTAATATTAACTGCTAGTGTATTGAAATATACCTGAAAATAGCAGCCATCACAAATGTCATTGCAGGGAGCATGTTGCTTATTGCACATGAGTAGGTAGGGGAAGTAAATTTCAACCCCGCATAGTATAGGTTCTGATCAATCACAGGCCTATAACAACAGAAAAAAAAAAGTTTTAGAACACGTTTTTTAGATGCATCGATCGTAATGAACACGGATGTCCAGAGCAACAAAATTACTTACCCAAGTAGACCCAACACGAATATTTGCATGAACATAAGAAATGTAATCTTGGGCCTCACTTTCCTGCCAATGACAAACAAAAGAAGAAGAGAACGTTGATCAGAAAACGATTCAAAACAGAGAAGCCAATACTTTACTATTTTCTTCTGCCATAGGTACCTCTCAAGAACAAGAGCAAAAGGGGCAATAGCCGCAGTAGCAAAGGCATGTCTATACACCACAAGCACATAGTGGCTCATCCCACGGTTGAGGGAAACCTTAGTGATTATGTTCATACCCGCAAACCCGAATTGCAGAGAAATCATAGCTATGTAAGGCTTACACCTCTGAAAGAAACTCCCACAATAACCATCTCCTTCCATTTTTTTCTCTCTTTGAGGTGTACGAGGTAAAGGACGGTACTCTGAACTAGGAACAGAGTTGTGTACAGAGGAAGAACACTTGATGTTGTTTGTGTCTCCTAAGTGAAAAACGTTGCACCCACTATGGTATTTATAGCTTCTAAACCCCCGTAGAAGTCTTGAGGCATAACGGTACTAAGAACTAACTACGGTTGAAAGTTTGTAACAAAGATAAATTTGATTATCTTTTTTTAATTTGAAGCGTGTAAGAATCTCACCATGGAGCTCACACGTGACCCTTCTTTTTCACCAGGTATAATACGTAAGCCACAGGATATTCTTATTTGTTGTGTGTATACAAGAAATATTATGGATTCCACGTAGCGATGATTGGATTGTTTTATTTACGGCTGAAATTTAGGTAAATGGCAATTATTCTTTTAATAGAAGAAAGTTTTTGTTTAAGTTGCTTTCATGTTAAAATAATGTTATTAAAATAAGTTACATTTTTTGATCCAGCAACTTCATCACCACAATTAAAACCCAAAAAATTAAAATAACATAATTATAATACTCAGTGAAAAGATACTTTATGTTCATCTTTTATTTATAAAAACCAATGGAATAATGATATAATAAAAATGATATTCGAATAGCAAAAACAGTGGATTCCACTTATTTTAGGAAGAAACAAGTGGTTGGGTCTGGTGATGCCATTAAGGTGCTAAAATTATAGAGGTGAATGGACAGGTCGTTCTCGAAGCTTCTCTGCCTGAGTTAGACGACGCGGCGAGTTTCTTCCACACCTTATCCATAGGAACGATAGGAACTAAACATGGACACCGATTTCTTTTATTTCATTTGTTTTATCTTTCATTTTCACACTTGTGCATGCATGGTTAAAATTATTATTCTGGAATCCCATTGCAGAACTCAATTATTGAAAAAGTTAGTCTAATGTTGTATTGACATTATAAAATCATATCTTTTTTCGATGTTTGTTTTGGTTGTGTCATTACACTTCACCAACTTATATAGGGTGTGGTTTTCTCACATGATCATCTTATAGTTTTTTAATCACTCTCTCATCTACGTAGCACATGCGAAGTTTTTAAATTATAGGGTCAAGTTTGGTTCATGAAATAAATGAATTCTTTTCAAGTCTATATATGGTTCACAAAAAGCCTATAGATATGAGTTCAAAGAAAAATGTGCAAGGGCTTCATTGACATCTGTGGCGAGACATGTCTTTGTTGAAGCAACAACATTTTTAAGAAAATAATGTTAAAGCAAAGAAAAGTCTTAAATCTGATAATTATTTGGTTCATAAGTTATTTAACGAGAATGCATATGTCAAAGAAGAATAGACATGCAGAGAAAACAAACACATAAAACGTTAGATGACTACATCAAGAACACACAATGAAACTATTGGACACTTTGTTCTAATTAAAACTCTTATCAAGTGGCGCTAATCCTACAAAAACAAGAATTTAGAAGGCGTAAAATGAGAATGAAAACCCTAGACGGTGGTGAAGAACATACACTTCTAGCAAAAGTAAACACAAAATAGGCAAGTCTATAAAAACTCAAAGCAACAAAAGATCTTTCACTAGTCAAGAAGAATAGATACATATCTCCAGTATAATGTACTAGACACATCTTTAAGATTTTATATTTTCTAATATCTACAAGTTGACTATGAACATTTTTCAAGGGAGATTCTCATACAAAATACCATTCATTAATGTGCGTAAACTAAACTTTATATTCTCAGTTTTATAGATTATCATATATAAAGAAAGTGATTTACATGTCTCACTGTATAATATAGGAAAAAGATGTCAACATAAAATTATGAATCTCTAAAACCGTGATGGTTATAAGGTACACAACTTACAACGATTGTCTCTATATGCCTACATAAAGAAGCACTATCACGCAATAGAGACTAAGATTCCAAGACATAATGAGTCTCAAGTGTACGAGAAAAGCGTTAAAAAACCTTCAAGTGTTTAAGTTAAAGTTGGTATTTGAAACGACATGCATAGATAAAAAATTCTTCATTACTATGAAGTTTTCTCTATAATCAAGGAGAACATAATTTTATATCCACAAGAAAAACATCAAATAGAAACCAATTTTAGAGACAAAAAATAATTAGTTGACATAGTAACTAAATTAGAGACCATTTTAGAAACTAAAAAAAAAATTGATTTCTAAATTAGTTTCTATTATTGTTAAATGGTTTCTAAATTGGTATCTAATTAGCTACCAATGTTTTAACTACCAATTATTTAGTTTCTAAATTTGGTATCAAAAACCTTGGTTAGATACTAATTTAAAAACCATTTAATAATAATAAAAACTAATTTAGAAACCAAAAATTTTTTAGTCTCTAAAATGGTCTCTAATTTAGTCACTATAGCAACTAATTATTTTTTTGTCTCTAAAGATTGGTTTCTATTTCATGATTTTCTTGTAGTGCTACTTGTTTGAGTATGAACTTTGTACTCAAACAACATATTGTTATATAGTTTGGAGAGATTTTGCGTTCTTTGCTCGCAGAAGTCTTGTTCAGTTGTGCTTAAACTTACTGAGAGTTTAAGTAGATAAATTTGAAAGACTTTGTATGCTTAGCCTAGAGAAGTGTTGTGTATTCAGATAATTATGAGTGACTTTATGTACTCATTATAAGTTAGAAGTGGTAGTTTTTTTTTAATCAATAGTTAAAAGTGGTATTATAATACTATTTGTAATTTGATTTGATTAGTATAAACTTTTGTCATTGATATTTGAGTAATAGACATGGTCTATGTTGGGATGAACCAATATAAAATTGTGTTAGTGTTGATTATTTTTTTATATGATACATTTATTATTAGTTATCCTTTTGAAAAAGATTGTGAACATATTTTTATAAAAGTATCACATCATCAACGTACAATGTATAATGGACTATTTGTGAATGGTTTTCCAAAGTATTTTAATAGTTATATTTAAAGGTATTTTAATAGTTATATTTAAACTCTTCTTTTTAGAAACATGATCTTTCAAATCGCACAATAATAGTTTCTCATCTTCGCGGTGGTGGCGTGATTCAAGGTAACTCACATAAAAATAGTAATTGTGTCTTTGTGGTGAAGGCAACACAATGAGAGAAGATAGATGAATGATGAGAAGAAAGGTAGGCACGTAGAGAGAGAAGATAGATGAATGGATGAATTGAGATTAAAATGTGTCACCAAGAAAAGATGAATGGGGATTAGTTGAGAAAAGAGAAGTAGGTGTATACATAGTAATAGATTTATGCCTTTTTAGGGTTAGATATAAAATATGGATTGGCGGATAAGTTTGGAATAGACCTAATTTCTCATGGATATATATATATATATATATATCAACGTGTTTACTTTTTTATTGGAAAACAAAGAAAGAAATGAAAGATTTTAACTTATATATTCTAATAAAAAGGATTGTATGAAATTGATGTGCAATTTTTTGTTTCTACAAATATTTCTAAAGAAATTTAATAATAATATAAAAATGTTTTTCATTATACATATGAGAAGGAAATTGTTTCTTTTTTACTATGAAAAAATATATTTTTTATTTTTGGCGAATTTTAGCGACAATTTTTTTTATCATAAATGATCGAGTCATTGTTAAAAACAGAGGTTTTCAATGTTAGTATGTACATATAATGATAGTTCTATACATAATTGTTATTGTATGTAGACAACAATAGTTGTTCGTAAAAACTATCGTTGTAGATCAAATTAAAAAAGAACTATTTATTTTTTGATATTTGTCTCAATTAAGCAAATTGTGTATATGATATTTATTACATAGTCAAACATTTATTTATCGACAAAGAAAATGAATTAAATGACGCATTTGAGGGATGTTCTAAATCATTTACCCAAAAGAGGAGAGACTAGATGTCTCCAACCCAAAATGTTCATGCCCAACCCAATGCTTCACTATATTACATTCTAAACAAACTATTCATAAGCCTCCTACTTTTAAAGAAACTTTAAGATGTTAGCTTCTACAAAAGCATATTAAAACGGCCAAAAAACATGTTTAAAGGTCATCAACACTGCCACGAGCAGAATCCAATTCCTACAACATTGATTATAATGTAGAAGCTTGGATCTTGCTAGAAAGACCTCTGAGGTGAGATACCAGCAAGGTTGAACAACACCAGAAAACTGGTCCAAGAATGGTTGATATAATTTTCCAGCAAGCTTAACATCTTCCACCACTACAAGAAAATTATTAAATAACAACCAAATTTAGAGACAAAAAATAGTTAGTCACTATATTGACTAAATTAGATATTATTTTAGAGACAAAAGAATTATTGGTATCTAAAAGTGGTTTCTATTATTAATAAAAAATTATAAAATATTTTCTAAATTGGTAGCTACCAAGGTTTTAGCTACTAATATTTTAGATTTTAAATTAGTTTCTAAAAAACTAATAGAGACTAATTTAGAATATAAAGTAGTTAGTAACTAAAACTTTGGTAGCTAATGGTTAGATACCAATTTAGAAATTACTTATAAATTATTAATAATAGAATCTACTTTAATACTAATAATGTTTTTAGTTTATAAAATGGTCTCTAATTTAGTCAATAATAACTAATTATTTTGGTATCTAAAATTAGTTTCTATTTAATAATTTTCTTTTAATGCACCTCCAAGGACCCATGTTGTAGGGCTTCAAGACTAAATATAGTGCAATAGCCATTGTGTGGGGATGACATGTTACTGCAATGTGAACCTGCTATACATCCTGTTCTACTACAACAACAAAAACTGGTAACCTTCCTCAACAAACATAGTTAAACATAATCAACAATATCATATGAAAGTTTAAATTAATAATATATTGCTCAATGAAAAATAATATAATGAAATGAAGTATAAAAAAAGTATCGCAAATATCAAGTGTCAATAATTTTAAAACATAAAATCCATGAGTAAAAAGTAAAATTAAAAAATAAGTCTAGAAACTATTGTAATATCAACTAGTCTAATGTGTTGTAAATATTGATAAAATTGATTGTCCATGTTGATCTATCATAATTTTTATATTGAATTTTAGACGAGAAACTAAGGTTCACCAATGAAAACTAATTTACGCATTTAATGTGAAATAAAACAAAATAAATTTACGCATTCAACAAATTAATGTACAAGAAATTATATTACATATAATATTTATTTCATCAAAGTAATCCCTTACAAGTTTATAATAAAATAATTATTTTGAAATTCATAATTTAAAGTTTACATTTTTTTTAAAAAAATTTGGCAGTATAAGACCTAAAATATGAACTTCTAGAAAATGAAAGAATTTAATTTGTGGAAGTCAAGACACCCTCAGATGCAATACCAATGCCTTCAAGAATGTACTAATACAACAAACATAATATAGTAAAAATATCATTCAAATGCAAGTATATAGTTAAAAACAATCATCCAATAACTAGTGCAAAAATGCTTATTTGCGATAGCTAATATATAGTGTTTCACTACTAAACAATGTCTATCAAAACATGGTGACATTTTTCACTATAAGAAAATATGGTATTGCATACAACACAAATTTCCGTATGTAAGAGACCAACCGTATGTAAAACATAGTTACATACGGATTACATATGGACAAAAATTCGTATGTAAAACTGTCGTAGGTAACTATTACATATGGGTTTAAAATCTAAATGTAATTACATACAGATAAATCTGTATGTAATATCCGTATGTAATTACATACAAAATTATCCGTATGTAACTATATACAGATTTATCTGTATGTAATTACATACAGATTTATCCATATGTAATTACATACAGATTTATCTGTATGTAATTTTTGTATGTAACTTTTTGGTAAAATTATATACGGATAAATCCGTATGTAACTGTAATTTTTTTTAGTATTAAAAACTGTTTTTTCTATACTTGAATATTTTCAAAAGCATTCATATACATAAATTCATCAACATTTAAAGACATCCATCACTTTAGTCAATGAAAATAGGGCAAAATGCATAAATAAAATGCCCATATTATACAAATACACTAAATATCAAAACTCATAAATTGCCATTTAAATCCTAATTAATATGTTCACTTGCTTTACTGAAAAAACCAATTTGAATTACAAGTTGAAATTAAATATAACACCTGAAAACTAACTAATATGAACAAACTCTTGCTTTGCCTTTTCTTCTTCCTTTCCCTTAGGCAACCCTTTCTCTTTATCATTATCATTATCGTCGTCATCTTCATCATCCTTGTCATGTTTTTCCCCTCCAAAGTTGGCATTGGGATCATCATCAAAGTCATCTTCCTCCCCCCTTCATCACTAGAGAAATCCTCGTCGTGAATAACTAAAAATTCTTTGAAACAAGTACGTAATGCTATAAATACATTCAAAATGAAGTTGTCTTCTATACTCGTTGCAATAAACATTAAGTTAAGCAGCAAAGTAAGTATTTTTGAACCACAACCACAATATTCAATAAGAGCCCCTACTTAATCACTGAAAAGGTGTAGATATACAAGTAAAACAACATATTAGTTTGAATGGGAAAAAAAATCCGAAGTCTAAAAATAGAGTTAATTGCCAATGAAAACTACAAAAAAATATCTAATTAACAATCAAAGTCAAAACAGGTTATTTGCATTGCAACCTACTACCAAAATAGGCAAGAAATTTGCCTTAAAGGAAATCAAGCATCAGAAGCACTTCTAAACATGTTTGAACAGGTTGATCATACCACCCACTATGTGACAAATCTAGCACAAGATGGGAGGTCATTTTCAGCATGGCAAAAGTACATCACTAGGTGTTGCTTATGTATCATAGTTAATAACTAAAATTCAATAAACAACTATATACTTTATAAGAAATAATCAACAAAACATAATTCTTCAACTAAGTAGGGACATGTCAACTGCTCAAGACTCAAGAACTTAATAAAATACCAGTTAGATTATAGTTTGTATCTCCATTCCCAAACAGAATATAAGCTTAAAACTGTATGATCACACTATAATTAATTTTCATCATAGGTCAAGCCTTGGTAGAAACTAGTGTACACTAATAAAAACGAGAAGAAAATAGAAAACATCATAAGTTATTTCACATTTACAGAAATGCATGGGTTGAAAGAAAGTGTACTACTTTAAATGGTTGCAAAGAAAATCAAATGAATTTTCTACATGGTTTTCCTTATAACTTCTAATACAACTTACAAATAAGCTCTTCATCAAGTGATGTTCCACATTTTCTATAGAAAGTTTTGTACGCTCAACAATTACACTCAAGGGAATAATTCGATCTTCTGAAGCCTGTCTGCAAGAAATGGCAATTAGTTTGAATTGGGAATGAAAAAAAAAAAGGTTATTAAATGCACCTTAACATGTTACTACAATGCAATCTAATTAACTATAAAACTGAATATAATCTCCATTAGGTAGAGAATGTTGATTTTTTCCAACAACTTCTGTTCATTATGAACTAGTGTTGGTTGGGCTTTTAAAGTACCATTATGCACCCGACACAATTCTTGATATCGTACTAAATCACCAGAATTGAATGCCTACAAAATGTAGTAAACCCATTCCACTTTTGTCCCTAGAAGGCTCTTGATGTGCTTAACATATTATAGGCTATGTGAACCAACATATTAAAAAGATAGATGAAACAAAAGAAATTTCAAAAAATAGGTGCTCCAAATATTTTGGTGTAATTACTCACTATAGGATAGGCAAGTAGCTCTCCAAAGTTGTAGATGTTGTCCCCAAGAAGGATAGAGAGGGACAAATCAAATGCTAAATCCTAAAAATAAAAAATAGCACATTAATTCATATAAAATTTGTAGAGAAATAGAAACTAACTGCTATACCTGAATCCTTGTTGATTCTAACAAACCCAGATTCAAGAACCACATTGTGGCCTGTAAACACTAACAACTTGAAATCATTGACGTTGTTTCTGAGGGCTTCTTTTAGAACCCTTCTCATAGAGAATAGTTATGAATTGGTACTCCTCACTACCATCTTATCATATCCATCAACCATTTCGACGGTTTCCACATCTGTGGAGTCCAAAGTCGGATGCTTTTCAATGATAGGGGTCGAGGGGCATCGTTGGCGAGGGTTTCCGGTGAGTTTTGGATAGTGGGCCGATCGAGAAGCGGTTTCTGGCTTGTGGGAGAGGGTTTCGAAGGAGAGGGGTGGGGTTGAGAGAATAGAAAATGAGGAGGTCGACGATCACGCCAAGGGAGTGGAGAGAGTCGTGCGGCGTGAAGTTCATCCTTTATGTTGAGGGAATTGTGTAGAGAAGAGGAACAAGAAGAGATGGTGCGAGAAATGGTATTGTTTAGTTACTCCTTTAAGGGTTGTTACGAGAAAAGTTGATGATTACAAAGTGATAGAAAATGAGAGGGTTAGGTCCGTGTTAGGGTTTCCAAAGAGAAGAAGTGAGAGGGTTTTCAAAAGAGAATGTTATGGAGGGAATGGGAAAATTTATTTTCGGAAAAAGATTAATGTTGTAAAGGGAAAGAAGATGCTTACATGCTTTTTTTAGGGTTTTTTAAAATTTGTATGTAACATATTATATACGAATTAATTTTTTAATTAAATATGTAATAACTTAGATACATATAAAATCCGTATGTAATTGTTTCCATTTTTTTTAATTAAATATGTAGTATGTTATATACGGATAGATTTCGTATGTAATAATTTTCACTTTTTTATTAAAAATGTAATGTTGTATATACGGATATGATCTGTATGTAATTAATTCCGCTTCATGGCGCTAAAATTACATATGGATTATGCCCGTATGTAATTACTTTTGGTTTACATACGGAAAAATCTGTATGTAATGAGTATTTACATATTGAATTAAATATATTATGTATATATGTGTATGTAACACTCAATTTACATACAAATTAGTATCCGTATGTAATAATCAATATGTAAATAAAGAATTTCTTATAGTGTTTGAAATTAAAACGAGTAGATAGACAATAGTTGTAAGAGGAATTGTTATCTATTCAAATCACAAAGGGAATAAATTGTGGTTGTTGGGTTAGAACCGTTGTCTATTCCCTCGTTATTACCCTAATTTGAAACCTGACACCACTTATGTTTTCATTCTTTTCATTTTCTTTCTTCTTTTCGTACTCTCTCTCTCCAATTCTGAATGTTCATCTTCACTCATTGCCTTTGTAAGTTCTTACCCTCATTGCTTATTCTTCTTCCATTCTTTTTATTGGTTCTTGCTCATTCTTCCATTGATTCATTGTATAAGGTTCTTCTTCATTGCTCCACCACTGCGCTCCGCTTCCCTCCACTGTTGTCGCCGCTGCCTTTGTAAGTTCTTCCTAACCTCATTACTTATTCTTCCACTTTCGTTCTTATCTTATTTTTCCTCCATTCTTCTATTGGCTCACTACTCATTTTTCAATTGGTTCACTGTTTAAGGTTCTTGTTCATTGCTCCACCACCGCGCTCCACTTTCCCTCCACCGTAGTTGCTTCTGTCGTCGTTTCCCTTCATCGCTACCCTCCACCGCCACCGCTACCATCACCTTGAGGTTGGTGTTGTTGTTTTTTGTTTATTTATTGAATATTTTTTTTTGTCTATATGTGATTTATAGACGACATACCTCAATAGAATAGATTACGTGCTAATAGACAACGATAAATCATTGTCTAAGTGCTAAAAGAACCGTTGTCTTTGACTTTTTTGGAACTAGTGAATGCATACTAATCTTTATAGAAAATTAAAAATTTAGGACAACCAACTTAGATTTTGAAGTGGAAGGGGTGGTGTTGGTGGCAAGTGGTGATAGTGGTAGCAACCACAATAAGGAATAAGGATCAGTGTGTGGCAGAACAGATAAATGACAATATTCAACCGACGATCACTAATCATTCAAATCTTATGTTCTAAATTCTAATTAAACACAATACAACTTAACTTTAAATCCCATCTAATTTATATGAACTTAAATGATAAATATTAATTCAAAATAGTAAGAAAAATAAATAATAATTAGAAATAAAAACTAATATAGAATGCGAAATTAACAAAGAGGCACGATAAACAGTGGTAACATCGGGATGAAATTGGTGGCAACAAGGGCGATGAGGACAACGATGATGAACCAACGACAATAGTCGTAATGGTAGTAGGAATGACGAAATGGGGCTAAGGAAGGGATCCCATGTAAAGGCACCACCATGAATAGTAGTAGGGGTTGCGAAAGGGGCTAATGCACGAAATACAAGTCAAGGTAAAAAAAATCATTATTAAAACTATTATTTGCAAGTAATCTTTTATTCATATATATTTTTGGAAAGAACGTGATTTGTACCTAAAGTATTAATTTCACACTAAAAGTATGAAATTAATAAAATTTAAAGTTTGTTCATGAATATGCCTTTATTTCAAGGGTGCGAAAGTGGAGTACTTTGTTCGTTAAAACGTACAGGAAGGTTGTAGCGTGCCCACACCACACAATTAGATGAGAAAGCTAACAAATAGATTATGCAATTGCCATTAGTTATAGGCACTGAAGAATCTTCCTCCTTTATGCATGTGAGCATATGTTATCTAAATTAAGGGGTTTCGTATAATCAATTACACAATACACATTATGTCAAATATTTGCATATAGATTCTTCTAATTTTTTAAAAATACAACTATTGTTTATAAATGTAATCTAGATTCTGTAGAAAAAAAAATCTGGATTTCTCCTCTCACCACCTTATTTTTCATACTAAAATTATCTCTAAAATTGTTCTAACTTAAGTTTGAGTGTCTTGTTAGTTATATCGATGGGTTGATCATTGTATTTAAAAATATACGAATAGAATGAATTAGGAATATTTTCTCTTGAATGCATTTTTCTTTATATAGGCTTCAATTTATGTTATAAAATTGTACCGCCCTGGAAGTCGGAGTAATGACGTGGCGTCGAGCTATTATATAGGCGTGTTGGATGGGACACCTGGCTAGAAGAAGGGGAGGAAGTCGGGGGGTTTCGTGTAGTCGCCAGTTATTAAGTTGGCGTGCTCCGATCTCCAGCATACCTGAACAGGCGGTCACAGGGTTGAAGATGAAGTCGCCAGATGCGAACCCAGGCGACCAAGTGGTTAGAGATCGCCGAA
>Ga0123341_1001414_pt1 | contig 17936 bp, 9 predicted proteins | sample Turbeapinknodule_FD_89959 | JGI IMG/M metagenome (GOLD analysis project Ga0123341, IMG submission 89959) | Root nodule microbial communities of legume samples collected from Mexico - Turtle bean Mexico pink nodule | ecosystem: Host-associated > Plants > Roots > Nodule | place: Mexico: Nepantla...
ATAAGTAGACAGTTTTTAATTGAAAAAAGGTAGAGGGATTTTTTTTTTATATATTTCAATCATTTATTTATTTTTTAAAATATTTATTAAATAACTAATTGTTTTTATAATTAATTGAAAATTGTTTTTTAAAAAAAAATTAATATACGATTTGTAAATGTGAAGTAGTTTGTTAAACATGGAACACGAGACAGTTTATTAAACATAAAACCGTTTATTAGATTGAGAAAATTTTTTACTATGTAATTTTTTATTTTCATATCTTTATATCTCTTAAAAATTATAGTTAGTTATTATCTCATATTATTATTCAATTTTATTAACATCTTTTATTTATTTTTTAATATTAAACATAACTATATATAAATGATAAAAATAAAAAAACGAATACATAAATGCATTAGCATTTATGTTAAAAAAAAATGACTGTTAAAACCTAATATACATAAAAGATATCAAACAATTTCTCTAAACACCCTATACTAAAAGTAAATTTGTCAAAATAAAAAAAAAAATCCATTACCCTCATAAAATAAAGTCATTCAAAATAAAATTGTAAGTCTCATACAAGAAAATCAAATAAACAAACCATAAAAAAAATAAAAGAATCCACCCACCAAGTCAAATAATCGAAAAAAAAGACTTCTCAATATTTTATTACCATAATAATACAAGTGTATTCTCAAAACAATTTACATTTCAGCATTTTAAACAAGGATATTTTAATTCAAAATATATAATTTGTTTTTGCTTTAATTAAGCATTTATTAGTTTATGTATGTTAGCTTTTAATAACTAAAACTACGAAATACTGTAGGAGAAAGAAAAAAACCCTAGAAGGAAGAGATTTGAAATTGAAACGGAACTTACTAAAAATAATAGAGAAAAAATATTTATTTAATAATTATTATATATATATGGAGAGAGAGAGAGAGAGAGAGAGAGAGAGAGTGTTTAGCGCATGCCAGCTCAGTCACAAGTGTTGTGTTCATAAAACTACGGCGCTACGTACAGCTAATACAACACTAGCGAAAATTAAGAATTTTATTTTATTTTCCCCTTTTTTCCTTCTCAAATCTCAAAACCGAAACGCACTTCTTCAATCTCTTCTTCCTTCATTCGCCGATTCCAGAATCCTTCAATCCAATTCAAATGTGCAATTCTTTCGCAGCGCGCTTCCAGATTCGCCACCGCTGACGCCGAATCCGAATCCAATCCTGCCGAATCCGATAATGTCTTCCAGCTTCAGTCCCTCGCGCCCGCCGCAGCAGTTAATCGGAGTCTCCCGCATGAGATCCTCCGCCGTCAAGAAGCTGCCGGAACCCTTGCGGCGAGCCGTCGCCGATTGCCTCTCCTCCACTCTCTCTCCCTCCAACGAACCTTCTAGAACTCTCCAGGTCTCTCTCCTTTCCTCGCTTTCGCTTCGTGATTCGTGTTTCGCACTGGATGCGGCAAATGAATTTCGCACGACGCTGGAAATTTTTTTTTATTGTAATTATTATTATTTTCAAAAAAATGGACGTTAGTTACCATTTTTTTTTTCCGCTTCCGTTATTATGTAAAAATAGGAAGTTCTTTGTCCTCACGGTTGGGGAAGAAAGTGGGATCGAGTAGTCTTAGCTTGTTTTACGTACTTAGCTGCTGAATACGAATCTTGTTACTGAGCTTAGGGAGGGGTAATTTGGTCAATGTTGTGTGGCTGGTTTTAGGTTAACTTGCGGGAAGGGGCATTACTCCTGTACACACTCTTTCTTACTGGGTTGCTACCTATTCAGCATACAAGGTTTCTGGCTATATTTATGTTCTGATGGGACTTCGGAAAAACTTTTCAATAAATAGGATTAAATTTCTTCAGTTAAAATTACGTATTAGTTTAAGTAAGTTACTATATAAGCTAAATTAGTGAGCTGTTATCATCTTTGTTAATTCATTTTATTTTCTTGTTAAGAATTTAATATTTTTTTTACATTAATTATAGAATTAGTATTCAGTAATTGCTTGAGAAGTCTTCCCAGCTTGTTATACCCATCTTGATAGGCACCATAGCAACTTCCTGTGCAAAGTTCTGGGAGTTAGTTAACTGCTACTGTCGTCTTTAATTTTTAAAGTGTAGGCTATGAGGGATGGCGGATATGTTTTTCTTAATTAGTGTGATGATTGCGCCTTTTTATCAACGTGATATTAGAAGTCTTCCCTTAAATTGTTGCTTGTATGGTAATGATTTTAGATGCCTGAGTAATGCTGTGCATGTGTGCGAGAAGTTTTAGAAGTACTCTTCGTGGAGTTCTTATTTAATGTAATGATCGATTTTCTTATCATCATAGACATATACATATAAATATGCATACATACATGTATGATGCTAAAAGTTTTTTTTCTTGATTTTGTTCCAAGGAAGTTAATGATTTTAAAAAGCTGAGTAATGCTGTGTTCCGTGGAAGTACTGTCTGAAATAGATGAATATTTCTTTGTTTTCAACTCATGATGCAGGCTGTGTATCAGCAGGAAATTTTTTAACATTTATTGCAAATGTTGCAATGCAGATGTCACATTCAATATTTTTTTTGTATTTATTGTACCATCTGTACCGAGATTATTAACATATATTTTATGCAACAAGTACGATTTTATCGGCAGTAAGTAAAATATTTGTACATGTAGGCTGATTACTCAAGCACTAGCTTCCTATTATTGGGGTTCTTTACCGACTGCAACATACTTTTGTAGCTTAAAATATAACCAGATTTTAATGGCATGCATAACTGTTACTCTCGTTGATCCATGACCAAATCCCATTTGACTGCAAATTATTGTACCATTGTATTTGATATACAGTAGCCAAATTCTAAACTTTACCGATTTTATTTTATAGCTTAAATATATGATTGCAGGACTATTTGAAAGCCCCTGCAGCCACAGACTTGGCTTATAATGCAATTCTGGAACATACTATTGCTGAGAGGGAGCGCAGGTAATTGTTACATTTATTTATTTCCATGAGGTAGTTGATGTGGCTTTACAGATTTGTTAAAACCATAGCTCTATAAGTATTCTGCTATGTACTTAAGACAATGTCATGCACGAAGTGAACTAATTTTGTTGGATGAAAGGTGTGGAGTACATCCTTATAATTTCTATTCGGTAGTAGCTGAATATTTTTTTCTTTTCTTTTCTTGGTTAAGAAGGTAATGCATCTATGTTCATGTAGATGGTGATGTATTTGTGAGACTAGTTGTCCAATTGTTGTTTTAAGACATTGATGGAAACTGTGGAAGGTTCCAAGATAATGGCTTATGTAGTGCATATTATTACCATCACTGTTACTGATATCATCATCAGTACTAGGGAAAGAGAAGTACAGAGAAGATAAACTGAAAAATTGAAAATGAAATAGATGACCCTAGGATTTTGAGACTCCTTTGTCCATCCCTTCTATTTACCCTGAATCAGTCCTGGCTTGTCCTTTCATTTCAATTATCTCTTTTATCCCCTTCTCTGACTAACTGTGTCTTCCTATGTGCATCGATGCTTCCTGCCACATGTGCCGGCTATAACTCTTCTCCTTTTATTCAATGCACATGCAGCATGCATTGCTCATTTGAGATTCTAATTATGTGCTTTTTGTGCTTTTCTTCCTCAAATATATCTGTTTAGTTCTTGGTTTGCTACTTGTCCCCCCAAGCCATTTAACCTCGTCCTCAATGGGAAAGTCATAAAATTGGTATTCAATGGGTATGAGGGTTTCCAGGAATCCTCAGGAGGTCCTGCCATCAATTCCTCACAGTCCCCTCAGGGATAGCCCTGACTTTTAGGACCTCAGCTACTTGAACCTGGAGTTCTAATTCTTAGAAGCAAGCTAGGTAAGGATGAGTATGAGCAGAAACTGAGGATAGAATTGGAAGTGTAAAATCTGACTGCCCTTTTGTTGAATAATATTGGAGTTGAAGAATAAATCTTAATAGAGCTGTCGTTTTGTTCTGCTATTGGACCTGATTTTCTTTTCAATTAATCCAATATCTAGTTCCTTTTTGTTACAAATTTGTTAATGATGTCCACAGTTGAACAATTGTATTTGACTTTGTACTAGAATTTTGTTCAACCAAGCTGATTAGACTTTGCATAATGTGTATTGCTGTCAGTTAGGTACCTCAAATATTGTTTCTGTTTCTTTATTGCCCTTTCTTGTTAGACCATTTCAAATTAGCTTCTAACTTTGATACTTTCTGTCAGTCCTGCGGTAGTCACAAGGTGTGTGGCACTTTTGAAGCGGTATCTCCTAAGGTATGTTCCCAATTACTTAATTAAGTCAAAACTCAACAGTTTATCAGATTTCTATTTTCAGGACATTATCTATTACTCTAGTTTAGTGTCTCCCATCCTCATTTCATAGACTTGCACTTCATTTTACTACAATGTTGCTTATTTCAATATATCAATTTACTTGCTCAATTTTGTGTCAATATTTATGTTAGATAAAATGCCAAAAAGAGTAGAGTATTGGTAGGTGTTTTAATCAATGCCAAAGAGTGATTGGTATATTTTCTGTTTTACAAGCTTTATGCTGAACTTGTACTTCTACTCCTTGAGTACTTTGCTGGAAGAACAGTGATGTAAACTCGGTGTCAATGAAGTCCATTTTTTTAAACAACAAAGATGATCATTAGTTGATAATTAAAGGTACCACCAAAAGTGCTAGAGAACGATGTTAGCCCGGTTTTTCATCACATTCTACAGTAAGAAGTCTCAAATTATGGGCAAAGGATTCTTTCAAAATTTACTGTTCTGATGTGTATTAAAGTTTCTGATGTATTTACATTAAAGAACTCATAATAATCAACTTGTTTATAACTCGGATGGTTATAGAATAATAATATGACAGATGTTGCATATCACTTGTTTTGGAATGTGTTTAAATGTTTTTGAGTTTTGGAATGGATTTTGCCAGTTCAACCTGCTTTGGCAAATAAAATAATAGCAACAAAATTAACAAACAAGATAGAGATCTCTCTCATGTATGGGAGACATTTTCACACCTGTTTTGTCATATCCGTGCGCCAAGGGTCAAATGGTCTCTCACTTCCCAAAACAAGTGGCACTTAAATTATTTTGAAAATTAGGCAGTTAGATTCCATTTCCATTTTTGTGGGATAAAAACACTAAAATGTATTTATTAGGCAAATAGCTTCCTTATCTAGTTGAATAGAAAAGAAGTACAGAAATGAGGATAAAATATACTCTCAAACGAAACCAAATATGCAAGTCTAGGAAGAAAGAAAAAAACGTGCACATTTTTGTTGGAGGGGGATAAGTTGGCTTTCTGGTCCTGGAATTCATTGTTCCCTATAATATCATTGTTTTAGTAACAAAATTTCTCTGTTCTCAGGCCTGTGGAAGAGGTCAGTGAATCTTTTTTACGATTCTGCTAGTTTCTTCCTTGTTTAAGTTATCTGATATTCATTAGCAGAATGCTGTTTACTTAGATTCGTAGAATAACTGAAACATGCAATTTGTATCTTTCCTTATTTGCTGCTTCTTGGATGATATACTATCTTGTTATAGTTGCTATTTACGCATTAAGTATTGACAACTCATTACTACAGATACAAACCAAGTGAGGAGACATTACTTCAGATAGATCGTTTTTGTTCAACCATAATTGCTGAATGTGATATTAACCCAACTCAGCCGTGGTCACGAGTTTTGAGTCGTCAATCTGGTGTATCAATAACATCCATAAATACATCTCCTTTACCTGTATCTACCTTTGCTTCTGAGGCACTTGTAAAGTCACTAAGTTATGTTCGTTCATTAGTGTCTCAACACATTCCTAAACGGCTTTTTCAATCAGCTTCATTTGCTGGACCACCTTCATCCGGACAGGCACTACCGACATTGTCATCTTTGCTGAGTAAATCCTTCAATTCCCAGTTAACTCCTGCAAGTATTCCAGAAACACAAAGTTCCACAAGTGTTCAAGAACAACTAGAGAAGGAGTCAAGTTCTTTATCTCTTTCAAGGTTATCAAAAATTGATAAAGCTGATGAAATGGATGAACTAGGGTTCATTGCACATGATGTTCTGAAATGGCGCTGGCTTGAGGAACCACTGTCATCATCTATAGGCACTGAAAAGTAATAATCTGTGCTTTACACTGGTTTAGGTGTCTTGTTAGTGGCCACTTAGCTTATGTCTCCACTTTACCTTTTATTTTCAATTATCTTCTAGCGTTTCAGAAATTAACTTTGTTAATTAACATGTTTTAATGCAGTGAGCGTGCTGTGAATTCTCAAGACATGACATCACATAGTTTCTTAGAAATAGGTGCAGCAGCTCTACTTGTAGGAGACATTGAAGCTAAGATGAAGGGGCAGCCATGGAAATTTTTTGGAACTGATGATATGCCTTACCTGGATCAGCTATTGCAGTCTTCCCCTGTAACGCCAATTACTGATTCTGATTCTGCTCGCCCCCATCTAAGAGCGATAACAGCATCTAAGCGCATAAAACCTGGCTCTCGTCAAATTTGGCATGTTCTTATATGAACTTGCACTGATATTTTTCTTTTTCTATTTTTTATCTAAGTTCATGCCATGTCAACTCTTTTATAATTTGTTGTTTTGAGCCAAATATTATATTAAAAAAATTTGAACTATTACCTTCAGAACATTTTAGTTGTGAAATTGAAGTACTTACAATTTAAAAGCAATGGTTTCTAGAATTTTAGATTAGCCTTCTAAAGGCAGATGTATTATATTGTCATGTCCTGTTGATTAATTAATTGGTTTGGGCGGGAAGGGGGAGGCGTGTTTTGTAAACTCAGGTTTTCTCTTTGTACTTTTTTTTGTACTCATTCTGTTTCTTGTAGTCTTGTTCTTTCCCTCTTCATTGTATCTTTTTTTTAATATATGCATTTTCTGCACTCAATATCTTTATGCAACACTTTGGGTGGTTCTCTTTGGTTCCTTACCACTCAATTCAAGAAGGACTGTGATGTTCTATGAATTATCATGCTGTTTATTTGGGCAAAATTATGTGATAAGTGTTTGAATTGCTCCTATTTAGTTTGATACCCTTTTTTATCCACAAGATGTGTAAAAGATGTTTTTTCTTTTTTCAACTACTTTGGCATGCATCAACGCTTTTCATGATTTGATTTGCTGTTCTGAACACTTCCATTTCTACAGGGAGGATTTTCCTGTGATTACATTCCGTCCCAGAACTCGACAGCTTTTCCAGTATCGTCATTACAGGTTTAGATAATTTTGACTCTAGAGAATCTTCATTGGATAACAATGTTTGAACCTGATTTGATCACATCTGAATATGCATGCCATAAATTAAATTTTAACTTGGTCATTCGTCGCACGAGAAATTGCATTCATTGCTTTCCAATTTAGATTTGGAAAAATGCAATTATTTAATATTTGGCACTTCTTTCAAAGTAATTATTATTTCACCCTAAAGCTTCTTAAGTTTCCTTAAGTGATTTCCAATATTTACATTAGTATATTTGATTTGTAATTTCTTATTGACCTCTGTTAGTTTTGCTGCCCTGACTGATGATTTACACTTTCAATTTCTTATTCTACAAATTTACACACACTCTGAGGACAGAATTGAAAGGAAAACTGTCAGGAATAGTTAGAGCTGTTAAGTAAATAGGGGGGGATAGAGATCCAAGTAGGCATTCTGAATTATAAACAGTGGAAATGATGAAAGATATATATAATTTTGATCCATTGGGAAAGCACGAATTAAGGTTCCCTTCTCGTTGGGCTCTCGATACCATGTCGAAAAGAGGGAAAGCAAGAAGGCGTATGATGAATTCTGTGTAGGAACTGTTCAATCTAATTGATCCTAATATCAACTGTTACTATATCTATAGGATTCTAAAATATCTATCTCTCAGTTACATCTAGAGGACAAGGTTGTTATCAGGAAAAACTGCACAGTAAAAGCTGTTAGGGACTTTCAGAGCATTTAGTAAGTGGAGATCAGTTAGATAAATTGTGGGTGGGGAGATAAGGGGATTTCCTTCTCTTATCTCAATTGTTCAATAAAATTATTTTTTCTTGAAATTTCTCATTTTTCATTTAACATTTTGCATATGTATTCAGTTAACAATCACAATTTTTTCTTATCTTATTCTTGCTGTTAATTGTTTATTTATGTTTTCTACATCTCACAAAATGTTCTCTTATGCTGACCAGTGAGCAACAACCTCTGCGATTGAACCCTACTGAGGTACATGATGTTATTGCTGCAGTGTGTGCAGAGGTTTCTATCCCAAATGCCAATGTTGCCAGAGCCTCAACTAGACTAAGTAATAACAGTGGCAAACCATCAACGGATGTGGCTGTGAGCGTCCTTATTAAACTAGTTATTGACATGTATGTTTCAATTAATTGTTGTCTTTTTTTTATGTTTTATTTCTTTCTGGTTACCATCTGTTTATCCCTGAATACTTTTTCTCTTAGTTTTACTGTATATTCCAATTTCTGTCATCAAAATATGAATTTTTCGAGTTTCATTTTCTCAAAATCTAAACTAGTTTGAGTTGAATTAATTTTTAAAGTAGAGAAGAGGGTTTGATATTGCAAAATTGAAGAAAAATGTTGTGCGAAATACTTTTTTATTGAAGATGGTCCCCCACAAGTAAAAATATATTCCAAAAAGCAGCCAGAAATTCTTGCAATTTGGCACTAATTTAAGCAATGCCATGCTTAGAATCTGTTTTAACTAGTTGAGCAAACATACAGAGAAGAAAACAGGCACAGTTCAACATTGTTTGACCAACAGCGAATTGTAGGTTCAGTCATGAAACAGATAAAACTGTCTGATGTAGAGAGATTATGAGTAGCCATTCAACGCTCCTGCGCTAACATTGGATATTCTCCCCAATCTCATTGAAAAATTGTTATTATCAATGGGGAGACTGGTGTGTGCCATACTCACTGTTGAAGGAACTATTGTTTTATTAAAGGTTTTACAGAAAGGAGGGAGGGTTTTATAGAGGTGTACAAATATATAACTTGTTGACTGGTATTTTTTGCAATTGTCTATTTTATTGTAGTTTGGGTTATTAGATAACCAATTGCCAATTTATGCTAACATAAAAGCATTGTCGAGATATGGCCATGTAGTATTTCAAAACTTATAATGCTTTTCTATGTTGGGTAAAATTATAGTGTTGAGTGCCAAATTGCTCAGCCACAGATTAATTTTCTGGGCAACTGGTTGATTGAACTAATATGTTGTTTCATATTTCTATGGTTTTACACTGCTCTGCAAGCCAATTATGTGTACTGATCATAGAGATATTGTTTTCCAGGTATGTTTTAAATTCTCTGACAGCTGCTCCGCTCATTCTTTCTATGCTTGAGGTGATGCATAAATGAAGCACTTTTTCTCTGTTATGCTATGCTATCTGTAATATTTTTGAATACTAATTTATTTGAAATGCATCTTTCAGGAGATGCTTAGTTCTTCCAAAACATCATGTAGGGTTCGCGCTTTTGATTTAATTCTAAACCTTGGGGTTCATGCACATCTCCTGGAACCGATAATTGCTAATGATGCTTCCACCATAGAAGAAGAATATTCTCAAGAATCCTATTATGACAGTGACACTCAAGTTATGGTGCCAGGAAGAGGAAAAGAAAGTTCTCAGAATAAGTCAGATGCTGGCTCTGCAATTGATAATTTTGAGTCTTGGATTTTAAATATTCTGTATGAGATACTACTTCTTCTTGTTCAGGTATTATTGGGTAGAAAATAAAATTGTTACATAATCATTACTTGTTTCTAAATATTTTTTCTTGGCTGGTATCATCTGATTGACTGGTGTCAATATTTTATCTTCGACACTTATCACAATATATTAATTTATGTGTAAATGATATGGTGTTGATGAGTTTCCCTTGGAAACTATAGCGAGGGTGTGACATTTATTAAATGGATTGAAAATATAAGAATAAAAGGCAAGTTTCCATTGTTTTCTCGCCATTATTGAGATTGGGAAGTTGCTTTTTTGTTTTATGTTTCAAGAGTTAGATAGCAATTCTATATGGTTCTGTTGTGATATTAGCATGTGCTTGGATTGGAAGTACCTAGAGCAACGATTGGTATGATAAGAAATAAAACTTCTTTTTTATCAGATTTGTCAAATGCTTTTAGATGATTTTTCCTTCTGGACATTTAAGTTCTAATTCTGAGTTCAATGATAACATTATAATACATTCAAAGATAACCAAGTGCACACACATACACATCAAGGAAACTGTTTTGTTCAATATTGCAGAGTTATATGTCAAGGCTTATATGATCTTATACTCTAGTGTCTTATAATATAAATTTGGATTTGGATGCTTGCATTTTAGATCCTAATACTTTAACATGTAGACAGAAGACATTGTACATAGGGATCTACTGTCAGGCACATGGCCCTTTAGACTACTAAACTGTCAGGATAAGATAACTGTATAAACTAAAAATACGAGCATTCAAATTCTCTGAATGTACATGTGCCATTGGTTTTTTCTTCCATCTTGTACACATTCTAACTAAATAAATACCCTTTAGTTATATTAATCAGAAGTAACTATCACCTGAAGATGTTCTAATCAGTGTCTTCTTTTAAATTTGTAGAGTATAACTTGGGGGCTAACTTTTTTGAATATGGAATAAAATTGAAGGGTAATTGTTCTAGTCACAGGTGGTACCTTAATGCTTGATATACTTGTAAAGTAGGGGAGGACTGTTGAAATAATCAACGGTTTTTTTAATAACTAAGGACTCTTTTGAGGTAGTGCTCACGTATTGGAGTGGGTTTGCATTTGTTGCAATAACATATCTTGTACTTTATTTTAAAATCTCAGATTGGTTCAGCATAGGTGGATAAAGAAAACGTTTTATCATCTATTCATATGGATGTTCTTAAGATAATTATGTTATCTCTCTATCTGTTTTTTCCATTTTTCAAACATAATGGTTTAATCATGCTGTTGTCATAAATTATCATTTATGCTGATCAATTTCTTTATACAGTCTGAAGAAAAGGATGAATCTGTTTGGGCATCTGCTCTCAGCTGTTTGCTGTATTTTGTCTGTGATAGAGGAAAGATCTGGAGAAACCGTTTAGTAGGGCTTGACATAAGGGTGAGAAATAATATCCTCCTCTCCTATTTGATTCTACCTGTATTTCATGGAAAAAAAAATTCATAGCACATTCTGTTGGCCAAGTATTTTTCTCCTTTTTTGGGAGGTTGGACAGGGAGTCAGGGGAGTGGATGTTTGGCAATTATTGAACTTTTGAATTTATTTTAGATCTATAGAAGTTAAGTCTTCTGTTTAAGAGAGTGAAAAAATGATGATGGGGGATATTTTTATTAAGCAAAAAAACAAGTAAAATTTTTCAGAATAAAATAGATAAAAATAAAAATAGTGTCACAGAAGGAAGAAATAGAGACCGTTTCAAACATCTTTTTAAACCAAGAGGTCATGCCGCTGCTTTTAGAACTGAAAACTAGAACAAGTATAAAGAGGTTTTGTAAGCAATGTTTTCAGTGGTTGTATTGCAAGGAGAATATTTCACTTGTGCTATTCTTAGAAATTACATCTTTCTTCCCTAAGCCTCTTCTTTGTCACATCTTTCTAAAAAGTTATCCGTTTATTGTTTTTGGCTATTTTCTTTAATTTTGTTATTGTATTATGTTTTAGAATTTCTTCGAGGAACTAAAACTAACAAAGTAGAAGGTTGTAGTACTTTGGTTTCTGTACACTAGATGTTCTTTAGTTATTCAGTGCTGTATTTTTGTTTTCCATTAATACAGTTTGTTTCCCATTTGGGCACTTAAGTCTGTGTGTAAGCTATGTGGTTTTAAGCATCTCAGCCATGAAATAATTCTTAATACAGGAATTTGTAAACCCTATGTGTTTTATCTTGTGTTTTTAATGCATAGCTATTTGGTTACTGCTTTGTTATTGACTGGTAATGCTCTGTATGTCATTATGATATAACTGTCTAATTTAGTTACTTCCAATTTGCTTTTAGGTTTTGAAGGCACTAGTAAGAATCAGTAGGGAGAACTCTTGGGCGGAATTAGTTCACTGTAAGCTTATTTCCATGTTAACCAATATGTTTTATGAAGTTCCTGAAGTTGCTGCGTCTCTACCCAGCAAACCCAAGTTTCTTGTGGATCAACTTGATCTGATCGGAGGAGTTCAATTTATTTTTATTGAGGTGTGCATATCTTTTTCCAATTGAGTTTATTATCACTGATAGTTTTTCCTCTTTTTACCAACTGTACTGCTTTTGTATAATTATTGTATCCATGCTGCATAAATAAGGCCAACATGATATTTTTTCAGTTGACCACTTAAATTAATTGTGACTTCTCAATCTGTAGAATATATTATGGGTGATCCATGACGTTTCATTATTTTTCAGTATTCAACACATCTATTATGTTGGTATAGTTGCCTGCTCCAGATTATGTAAATGGTTTTAGGAGTGTAAAAGAGTATTGGGAGGAAGTTATAAGTGAAATGATTGTGAAAAAACTAGAGATAAAGATTGTGACACATTGGGCTGTTAGATCTCCAAATTTAACCTTAAGGGAGTGAGGTTGGTTGGCATGATGGCTTAATGGCACAGAAAGATATGTGATTGTGAAAAAGCAGATGCAAGGTGACCACTATAAAAATCATTGCTTAAGAAGTCTGGTTTTTGGTACAACTTATAAATCATAATGGACCAAGACATAATTTTCAGGACAAGACCTTTAGGCAAAAAGGAAATTATTTTCTGTGAAAATTGGTCTGTCCTGCGCAAAAACTTAATGATAAATGATTTTTCTAGGATCTGGAGCTGATGTTTACACATCCTCTGGTGGTTGTGGTCTTCAGCCAATGATTGCAATGGACTGGATACATTTAATCCTTGTCTTGTTGCTTGATTTGGGGATTTTAAAGCTAATCATCAATTTGTCATTAGGATTGTGATTGGTTGATCCGACAGCCTGTCTGGATACAAAGTCAGAAGTGCTTTTGAGAGCATCTCAACTAAAAAAAACTATATTTCTTGTAGAGAAGCTCTCAAAAGCACTTATAGATTGTATCTAAAGAGAGCCCTTATGGGAGAAAACTTTTTTTATTATTACGATTGATTGATGGGCCCAGTACGGATTTACCATTTTAGTTGGTCTTAAGATTCCTGTTTTTTGGTTTTACACTGTAGAATAAAATGTTGATAAAGCCCTAAACCAAGGTCCTACTTACAGTGTTTGTTTCAAATTATATGATTTCCCCTTGCTTTTTGGTATGTTGGGTGCAGTATTCCCTAGCAAGCTCAAGAGAAGAGAGGAAAAATTTGTATTCAGTGCTTTTTGATTACATTCTGCATCAAATAAATGAAACATGCTTTGCTTCTGGAGTCAATGAATACAATGATGATGAGATCCAACCTCTTGCTGCTCTACTTGCTCAAACAAATGCACCTGAGGCCTTTTATATTTCCGTTAAACTTGGGGTAGAAGGCATTGGAGAGATTCTGAGAAGATCGATTGCATCAGCCCTGTCCAGATATCCCAATAGTGAACGACTAAATATGGTACTTCTATATTCTTCTTCTTATCTGTTGTTTTGATAGTTTAAGGGCTATTCCTTTTCATGATTCTAGTGAGCGTCTCTATTCTCCCTCCTTTGGTGGACATAATAGCTCTGAATGCTTTATTAAATGTAACAACCTGCAAGATTGGGTTCTTTGTTAACACGGAGGAAAAAGGTTTCAACTTGGATTAGTTTGTAAAGGCAGAACATTTAATCATTTGGGCTATGGAGAAAACATGTGAAGCAGTTTGTCTAGTGCTTCTCATGGATTTGTATACAAGCATTTGCAATACCTTCATCAAACAGAAAAAGCACTTCTACTAAAAACACATTAAATTTATTTATACTTCAGATGGCATCATCAATATTCTGGAAGTTGCTTCCATAAATTAAATTCTTGTTCAGTTGATGGCTTATCTCAATTAAATTTTATAAGTAAAAGGAGGATTTTTTGGTAGCAAAAATTAAAGATGTATTTGTTTTATCCGTTAAAGATACTCTGTGCCATTCTGTTATTCTCTTTGCATGATTGCAAGTGTAAATGGCTGATTTATTGCTTTCACTGAGCTGCATATGCATTTACTTTACAGTTTTCTCTTAATTCATTACATAATATCAGGATTCAGTGGTTTAGTTCAATTATAGTTTGATTTTACATTCATTATATCCTTATTTTACATTCATTATATCCTTTATTAAAGATTATGAAGTTGTTGTCACTTTTAGTTTTAATATGTTTTCTCGTATATTTGGCTTAAAATAAGTCTTATTTAATTTCTATATATTCATTTTGTATATTGTTGGTTTCTTTTAAATATTTGCAGCTACTGGAAGTTGTAGCAGAAAAATTTGATGCTGTAATAAGTACATTTACTCATTTGGACAAAGAGTTCTCTCATATGAATCAGATAACCAAATCTCTCAAGTTTCTGGAAAACATGGAAGGTGTGGTTCTGAGAAATGGCATTGGTTTGCAGGCAAAGCACTCATGGTCCACTTTACATTCTCTTCTTCATTCTGAAAGAATTTCGTACCGTCAAAATGGGTATATCTGGTTAGGTGATCTGCTTATTTCTGAAATTAATGGAGAAAGAGATGGAAATATATGGTCAAGTATCACATACTTCCAGCAGAAAATTGCTCAAGCTGGAAGTCAAGATTCTTTCAATACCTCAGATGTTCCTTTGCCCATTTTACTTATGTGTGGCCTTCTAAAGTCTAAATACAACTATATTAGATGGGGATTTTTGTTTGTCCTTGAAAGGCTTCTCATGAGATGCAAATTTTTGTTAGATGAGCATGAAATGCAACAATCAAGCAGCAGAGATCTAGGTCATGGGAAGAGAGATTGGCATCTCGAGAAAGCCAATGCAGTGATTGACATAATGAGTGGAGCTCTGTCTTTGGTGTTTCAGAAAAATGAGACAGATCGCATTAATATTCTGAAAGTAACTATCGCTGAACTCGGCATACTTTTTTTTTATAATATGCTCATGTTGTATGATTAACTGTCTGTAAGAGCGTTGCAATCCACACTACAAAATAACAAAAGCCTGATCCCCCTAGGTGAAGTCAGTTGCATGGATCACTTGATACCATTAGTCTTGGTATGAGATTCTAACTCTTTGGAGATATTAACTATGACATCCCTCTTAATAACTTAATCCAGTTGCCTTCTTGGTCTCTCTTTTTTCACAAGACTAAATACAATTACTCTCCTTATTAGTGCTTCTTCCAGTAGTATTCTCTGGATGTGTCTAAACCACCTTAACTGTTTTTTTATCTTTTCCTTAATTAATGTCACACACCAATATCTCTTCATATACAATTGTTCTGTATCGCATCCCTTAGTTGATGCATCCTTTGTTCTCATTTATGCTACCCCCACATTTGTCTTATTGCTCCCTTAAAGCTTAGCATCCGCTACTATAGAATATACAAATGTCTGGCAGTATGGGTTAACATTTTATTGAGATTTGTTGTAGATAATTTGACAATTCACAAATAACCCCTGATGTGTTTTTCCATTTTAATCATCCTGTGTATCTTGTGTATGACATCCACATTACTTTCAATCAGTACAAATTTTGAAAAATGTAGCTAGCAAATCTGCATGTTCTAATCTTACCATAGAAAGGGAAGAACAGAATGCTTTGCCAATTTAATTTTGTTTGAGGAATTGTTAAGGAATTTTTAGTCATCTTTATGGTAAATTAAATTTCTACAATCACAGACAATTTTCTAGCCGAAAAAATTGTTGATATTGTTGCAGGTTTTTACTTTGAAGAATATTTTTTATAAAAAAATCGTTTATATGATTTCTTGAAACAAATGTTTGGAGAATTTGTATTTGGTTTTATGTTTTGGGCTTCTATTTAGGTGTTTCTTGATCTATCATTCTTCCCCCTATGTACTGAACACTTTTCTCTGTTTCTAAACAGATGTGTGACATATTATTCTCTCAATTGTGCCTAAGAGTTCCTCCAGCTGCTGCTATGTCTTTTGGAGATGATGTACACCATGGCAGAAATTTAAATCACACTAATATAAGCAAAAGATTTGATAGTGATAATCATGTTGGCAAACAAGATACTTTCCACTGGGATGAATACAAGGAAGAAGCTAATAGGAGATCCGGCTACCATAATAACTACCACCTGGATCATGAGACTGCATCAATGGCAGCACTTTCCCAAGGACGAGCCATTGTCCCAATGCAATTAATTGCACGTGTTCCGGCTGCCATACTATATTGGCCACTAATCCAATTGGCTGGAGCAGCAACAGATGATATTGCATTGGGTGTTGCTGTTGGAAGTAAAGGAAGAGGAAACCTGCCTGGTGCTACATCTGATATTCGGGCCACACTTCTTCTACTACTTATTGGTAAATGCACAGCTGATCCTGTTGCTTTCCAGGAGGTTGGTCAGGAACAATTCTTTAGGTGATTCCTAACTTTTCTCTTTGTGAATTTGTTGGCTTTCTTACTGCATCTCCTTTATACATTAGCCTGAAATTTCTTGCATTTTGCAGGGTACTTTTGGATGACACAGATTCAAGAGTGGCATATTATTCTTCTGCTTTTCTTCTGAAGGCATGGATTTTAATTGATTTTTGGTGTTGGAAATGTGTTAGATCCATATATATAATCTTTTGTAATAATTTCTCATTGCTGCAGCGAATGATGACCGAGAAGCCAGAGAAATATCAACACATGCTTCAGAATCTTGTTGTTAAGGCTCAACAGGTACCTCTTTATTTTATAATGAGTTTGCCTCAAGTCCATACAATTAATAAAGCTGAGATTGAATATTAATCTTACATTTGATGAGCTTCATATCCAATTTTTTCGTTTATATAAATCTCATGATTATATTAATGAAACACAAAAAATATGGTAACAATCTGGCTTTGAAAGTTGCAGTGGAAAATTAGGCTAAAAGATGAAATTGAGACCATGCTTGCAAAAGTCATTATATCAGAATATTAGGGTTATTCATTTATTATGAGTCCTGCTATGCTAGTAGTTATATTGGAATGGGTTTGTACTAGTACTTGGCTTAGACTTGTTAGTATAAACTAGTTATTTAAAATAATTTATATCTTTCGAAAAAAAATTTCAAATTATTAAAAATTATTGTTATGATAAATTCAAAAAATATTGTGGTAATAATCTAATCTTAGTTTTATCTCAAGTAATTGTGTATACTCATGAAGTAAATGTAAACTCTCCTAGTTGTTTTCGCAAAAATTAATATCATCCACATTGGTTATTTAATATATATTTTCTATATTAATAAGCTTACATGTACATGTCAATATAATATAAAAAAACTCACTTTGTTCGTGTAAAATAAATTTTTTAACTATTCAATGAAGTGGGAAGTTAATTAATTATAAATGAATAAAGATTTACTTAAAAATTGAATTAGACGTTAATTTTGCTTAGAAAAGATAGTACGCGGAACTATTTATATTTTTTCATATAACTATATATAAGTAATTGCTAAAATTCAATTGATTTGGATAAAAAAAATCAATTGAACCTATTAAAACAATGAATTATAGAAAGATACCAAAAAAAAATATTTTTACTTTTGAGTGTAATTGATGCAAAATTTTAGTTCTTTTGTGTCGTGTTTTATCCATGTTTTTAATATTAATAAGTTTAGATATAAGTATTACTGTGTTAAGATAAGAAAATTAAAGAATAATGATTGTCCTACCTTTTATGAGATAATTATTTTAAAGATAATCAATTTTTATTAGATAAAATAACATTATAGAAATTTTTATGTAATAAAATATTAAAGATTTGAAAATTACAT
>Ga0123341_1001415_pt1 | contig 17932 bp, 9 predicted proteins | sample Turbeapinknodule_FD_89959 | JGI IMG/M metagenome (GOLD analysis project Ga0123341, IMG submission 89959) | Root nodule microbial communities of legume samples collected from Mexico - Turtle bean Mexico pink nodule | ecosystem: Host-associated > Plants > Roots > Nodule | place: Mexico: Nepantla...
AAATTTGAAATTATTTTAAATTTTGAAATAACATTTATTTTTAACCCCCAGCCAATTTTATAATTACGTCTTTTTATTATATTACTCATGGTAGTATGATTTTATAAAGACCAAATTGATAAATTTAGTTCATAGAATACTGTGTTTTCTCTTCAATAATCTTTAAAATAATAAAATTATACAAGTAATTTATAATTAAAAGTTGGGAAAAAAACTAATTTTACTTGTATCATCGTGATTACATCGAGTTTTCATAGTATAAATCGGCATATTATCTTTTTACTAAATAGATAACCTTCATAATATATTAATATATAAACCAACTAAGAGGATTAATTATTAGGCCATGGTCTTATTGCTTTAAGAACTATATAGTAAAGTTCTTAAAAAAAGAAAAAAACAATTAAACTAATTTCATTTTATATAATGTATATAGTAAATATGATTCTTAAAAATTGTTAATAGGTTTTGAATTATTATTTTTTATGTAAATTTGTCCTTAGTTTTTTTTTTCTGTTCTGTATTTAAGCGGAGTTATAGAAATGGTTAACTTGACCTAATCAACAGCATAAAAAATTTATTTTGGTTCAACAATAAACACATATTTTTAAGGATCTATTGGCCAATGTTTCATATTTACTCAAATTTAAATTCGTTGTGTCGGAACTGGCAAGGAATATATAGATTCCAAGCTCCTAGATCAGTTGTCTAAAAACACACCGCGCCGCGTTTCCATACGAACCTGTCCAACATTTCTCGTCTATTCAGTGCTTTCCTGCAATGGTTGGCCCCTTCAGCGCCGACGATCGCAGGGTGGTTAGAATCGCCGTTGCAGGCGACGGTGGCACCGGAAAATCTACACTCGTAGCCGCAATTGCGTCCGAATCTTTCCCCAAGTCCGTCCCGCCCGTGTTTCCTCCCACTCGCTTGCCCCATAATCTGTACCCCGATTCCGTTCCTCTCACCCTCGTTGACACACCTTCCAGGTCTCTGCCACACTCGCATTCCTTCTCCGCACCATCACCATTCAATTCAAGAAAAACTAAAGAAAACTGACAGTAATAATACTTTTGTAAATAATTGGTTAATCGGAAGCCCTAGATTTAACTGAAAGGAATGCCATTCAATTTTCTTAACCTAAACTTCATGTAGGAGTTATCTCGTTTGAATTAACACTTTCGTCGCGACGTGTGATTTGTATTGTTTTAGCTTCGAAAAGCAAGACGCGCGCAATGAAGAATTGAAGCGAGCTGACGCTGTGGTCTTAACCTATGCCTGCGATGAACCGTTGAGCTTTGAGCGTTTGAGTGCTTACTGGCTCCCAGAACTGCGGAAGTTGCAGGTTAGTTTTGCTTCTTTTAGCTACTGACAAATTTTCTGTTTAGTGATAAAGTGTGAAGTGAATGTGAAGCTGATGTTTGCCTTCTATTGTTTACTGTTATGCAGGTGAAGGCACCTGTGATTGTTGTTGGCTGCAAGCTTGACCTGCGGAATGAAAATCATCTAGTGAGCTTAGAGAGTCTCACCACAAATATCATGCAACAGTTCACTGAAATTGTCACTTGTGTTGAATGCTCTGCTGCTACACTTTATCAGGCATGTTGTTTTGCTGCATCATTGCTACTTGGTTGTGCTCAAGGTTTTAAATTGTGGTCGTAGTTTTATGTGTTTCTTGATATTGTTGGAAATTTGGACATATGCTGCTGATGTGGGCACAACTGTGGTTGCGTACACCTCCGAAACTTTGTTGTTGTGGGCGAAATCACAGTTGCAGAACCATGTTTTAAAGTCTTGGTCATGCTTACCTATTGTTAGTCTTGTAAATTATAAGTGTATACATAGTTAGTCTGTTATATGGTTAGAAAACAGCATCAAAATGTATGAGTGGATCATATTTTTGATTTTTAAAGATCACTCATTCCTGTTTTCCTTAGAGTGTGATTCATTACAATAATCCTAAGAAACTGGTGCATTGATGTGATAGTGCAAGGTCTGGCTTTAGGCATATAAGGATACCTTCTTGATGATATTGGAATTATATTAAACTCCCTATTTAGTAAAACTCAGGTGCGTTATATTTGATTATTTTTAGGTCCCTGAAGTTTTTTATTTTGCCCTAAAAGCAGTACTGCATCCAGTTGATCCATTGTTTGATTATAAAAGACATGGTTTAACAGATCGATGTGTGAGGGCGTTAAGAAGAATATTTATTCTATGCGATCATGACATGGATGAAGCTCTCAATGATGAAGAACTAAATAAGTTTCAGGTTTTGATAAATTACCCTCCCTGCCCTTTTTAGTTTGAATATTTAGTTTGTTTTTATCCCCTTTACTTTTGCTAATTCATATTTCAACAGGTTAAATGCTTCAATACAGCATTGCAGCCATCTGAAATAGTAAAAGTCAAAACAATTGTACAGCAGAAAGTACCTGACGGAGTCAACTCTATTGGTCTTACCTTTCCAGGCTTTATTTATGTCCATAACATGTTTCTAAAGAAAGGACGAACAGAGACATTGTGGGCTGTTCTAAGAAAATTTGGATATGATAATGATTTAAAACTCCGGGATGACTTCATTCCAGTTCCATCTACGCATGCTTCTGATCAGGTTGTACTCTTTTTTCTCTTGGTTTTGGCTGTTTATGAAATTCCATTTCGATCTTCTTGTTTGGGTTAATTGGAAGAGGTTAGAGTATTGGGTCAACCATTCAATTGTTATAATCTCTACACTTGTATTGATCATAACAGAAAATTTGTGTAATTGTTATATGAGGAAAACTAAAATGTTATCTATGAGTGGTACTTGTTCTAGTAATATTAGCCATTAATTACTAATTCTGTATCAATATTGATGATTGCTCAAAACCAAACAAGTAGGAAATGTTAGCTGACAGATGTGAACTACTCACGTCACTAGATCGATGATTACAAAGAATCTAGATTTTATTTTTGTCCTAAAATTTAGCTCTTTTATGTTGTGTGGTTATTCATTTTCCAGACTCCAAATATTTCCTTTTCTATAAATGTATGGAAGTTTGGAATGTAATAATTTACAGCTAGTACTTGACATATTATAATATTATTCCACTTTTCTCATTTTTGAATTGGAAAAAGGATGCAAATATTTGATGGTATAGTTTAGTGATGCATGCTTCTTCAGTCAAATGATCATTTTCGCAGAATCAGGAGACATGTTTTCTCTTTTTACCAATCACTGCACATCCTCTTGTTTTAGGGCATTAAGTCCCAACAAACATTTTTGTGAACGTGTTCTTTATGATTGCTATATAGCTTGCAAATGATATGTAAGAACTTACTTTCTTAGACATTATCATGCAGAGTGTGGAGCTGACAGGTGAAGCTGTAGAGTTTCTGAATGAAATCTTTCAATTGTTAGATACAGATAAAGTATGTATAACTCTTGGATTATCTTGACCACTACTATGTGCTTTAAACACCCCCTTTATGTGGCTTTCCATGAATAACATCAATATACTCTTCTAATTTTCGGTTTGGAAACCTGATACTTTTCTAGGATCTAACCCTACGACCTGCTGAAGTTGATAAACTATTTGATACTGCACCAGAAAGGTGACCTTTCCCAGTAGTATCATCCTAATTTTATGTTTATTGTAATTGTAATTTCTTACCTTGATGAATATAATTTTGAGTTTTCTTTGTAATTTTTGTTATTCTCTTTTAATTAAGTGGTTGAATTGTCACATGGAAAGATAAAAAACCCACATATGAAGGTGAACCATTTATGTTCTCATGGTGGGAAATAATGATGCATATAGTAGAAACTAAAAGCAATACTAGTGGGAGTTAATTGCTAGTGGACATTAAAAACTACTCAGTAGGAATTAACGTGGAATTTAGCAAGTCTTATTATGGTTGTCTAGAGGGGTACATAATTTAGCTTATAAAAAGATGTATTTGTAATGTAATAAAAGGATATATATGAATTCTAAAGAAAATAAAATTTTCTGTTTATGAAAATTTAAATTGGAGTTCGAAGTTATAAGAATCCAAATTTTGATCTTATTAGGGTAACTTATGGCGATCAATTCCGTGACTTATCACTTACCTTCTCATCTTTCTTGAGTGTGACGTTAATATTCTTTCACAAACTGAATGTCAGAACATTTCCCCTTCCGTTTTCTCATCAGTAGTCCACAACTCATTGACTACCTCTAACAACTTGGCGTATTGCTTTAGTAGATAGAGGAGTGCTTTAGATAACTTCTAGGTTCAAAACTCAATAACATATTGATAGGATCCTTGAGGACGCAATAATTTACAAACTTAGTTCAAGGGCTTAGCTTAAATAGTAGGATGACACAAAATTTTGTACTCGCGGATATCTGCCGGTAAAATCCATAATGGGTACTAAACATGTACCTTTAATGGATACTCACGGGTAACAAGAATAGGTATTTTAATTACCCGTTTTTTAATGAGATGGGTACATGTATCATATTATCCAATCTGCGGATACCTATTATTTGTATACTTTTTGAAAATCAAGTGATAAAAATAAAGTTATGGATGAGAGAAACATTAACAATTGAAGAATTGTTTAAAATTTGATTTTATAGATTTGTGTTTTTTACTTCAACTTAGAAATTAAAGTTGTCTTTAAAGAGATTAATGTTTTTTAAACGGGTGCAACGTACTTGAATTTATTTTTTTAGAAGACTAAATTTATTTGTACTGATATTTTATTATGCAATTTTATTTGAATTATACTTTAAGATCAAATTTTTGTTTGAGTTTATATTTAAAAAAAATTACTTTTAATAATCTTAATTTAAAAAAAAATATCCATGAGTATCTATAAAAATTCATAGGTTAAAAATATCTGCAGGTATCCAAGAAGTAACTAACAGAGTGGAGTTGTTTGTCTCATCCCAACCTGATGTCATGCATAAGTAGGAGGAGGTAGGAGAGGGATCCTTTTTGAAGGTTAACATCGCGAAACCAAGTTGCACCTTTGTTATCAAAGGGGAACTCTTGGAAGGAGAAATCTCCTTTTGTCGTAAAGATTCAACTATTATCGTTAGCCTCTATTGAATCTTGCCCTCTTCCCCACCATATCTCTGCTCTTCCATTCTTGGGTGCCTAACACATTTTGCAATAGGAACTTCCTTAATAATATGCTAGTTGTGCTTGCTGAGAATCACTCCTAGGTTTTTATTAGATATTGTGCTGAATATATAAACGACTTGCTTCTTGAACTTGCTAATGTTAGCACTTTATGTGTTGTTTTGGGGGTTTTGTGCAACTCCACAATGGGTTTTGTAAATATATTGTTTCATAACATGCATCATAACTTCTTTGAGAGATAGATTGGAACTGGCTTAAATTTGCTGAAAGAAAAGCAAGGGTCAAATATGTTGAGCTAAATATCAAGCAAATAGTTCTAGGCTAATAATAATGGATATTTGGATTCAATTATTTTCTTAGGTTATATTATTAAGATCCTTCTCTCGTTGGTTGGTAATGCTCATCCAACAATGATGAGAACTTAGGGCTGGTAAGTTTTTTTTGTCTAATTCATCGACTCTAGTTATGCGAGGTTGATTTAGCATATATTTTCTTTCATTTGAATCAGCCCTATGGGCTTATTAGTGTCTTGTTTATATTGATTGTGAGGAGCAATTTAAATTGTGGTTTTGTCTCGACCCTTGTTGTTGTCGGAAGTTACGGTTGCAATAACTCTAAAAACCTTAACATTGTGGTCAAAATCATAGTCATTGACCTTGTGAAAAACCTTGATTGTGAGTATGGATGCTTGTAGCATTTTATACTAGTGTAGTTATAATGGCTTGAAAAAAAAAACTCAGTACTTTGGGGAATGGATTGTTTCACTTATTTGAGAAATCTGAACATGAAAAATGTGATGCTTACTCCTTTTAGATTGATTACTTGAAACGAATAGGAGTAGTATTAATTTTAAACCTTTTATCCATGTTCAAGTGTGATGTGTTTTTGACAAAAGTGTCTCCACCTTATGTTCTGCATCTAAAATTTTCACTTGTTTCTCAATTTCAGTCCATGGAACAATGCTCCATATAAGGATGCTGCAGAGAAAACTGATATGGGCTATATATCTCTAAATGGATTTCTGTCTCAGGTGCTTATTTTATACTTTTCTTTATTCTTTAACTTTCATGATTGGATGTCTGAAAGGATTTTTGTGATTCCTGATTCTTTAGCATCATTGATGCTAATGGTCTACAAAGGTTTTTTTCCTTGCTAATATAGTGAATAGATTGTGGGGGTGAAGTTGAGACTTGACATAGGTTATCTGCTAGCGATTGTCATCAGTATTATATATATTTCTGTATGATTAAATGAAGAAAGAGAAATAACAAAGAGCAGTAGCTCCCAGCTCAAAGAAGAATATCTAGACTTGACAATTCAGTTAGTATTTGCGTATCCCCCTCATAACAACATTTCTCTCTCTTTAACTAACTTTCCCCAGACCTAACCTATGAGCTGTTTTGTAATAATGGGCCTAACTAATCTTATGTCTACATGTATACACCTAAAGGGGTTTAGGGGATTTTGAAATTGGGTTTGGGTTCCAATCAATTCCACCTCCTATAAATCTTGCCTTGTCCTGAAGGTAAAAGGTACAAAACTTCTCCTTGATACCCTTTGGTTCTTACCAAGTAGCTCCTTCAATTGGTTTAGTCTTCCAAAGGATGAGCCTTTATGTGACTACTTGCCATTACACTTACTTTCTCTAGAAGCTAGAACTTCCTCTGGAGCAACTAGATTCGTGTCTTCAACCTCCATCTCAGGGGGCATTGTGATTTCTATTGCTTTACCTTGATAAGATTTCTTGAGCTAGGATACATTCAACTCAAAATGAACCTTGACTACTTCTGGAAATGGTAGCTTATATGCTACCTCCCTTGTTATGGGCTACAATATGGAAAGGACCAAAGTAGCATAGAGACAATTTTGGATTGATCCACTTTGCTATAGTATATATTCATGTGGTCTCAGTTTAATGTACATTTTAATCACCATTGGCATATGTCACTTGTCTGTGACGAGAATTTGCATGTTTCTTCATACTTTGTTGAACTCTTTGTAGATGATGTTGCAATTGACAAAAAGCTTCGTATCTCTCAACTAAAACACACACACACACACACACACACTTTGACTCAACTAAGGTTTCCCCATTAAAAAACCGCATGACAATTGGTGGAGGCCTATCATACACAATTTAAAATGGTGTTTTTTAGTTGTTGTATGGTATGATGTATTATACCAAAATTCGGTCCATGACAACCAAAAATGTCATTGTTTTGGCTCTTTGGAAGAAAAACAATGTAGGTAAGTTTTAAGGCATCAGTTAACCATCTTTGTTTGGCTATCCATTTGAGGATGGTAGGAAGTACTCGTGTGCAACAATATTCCTTAGGGGAAAAATAGTTCCTTCCAAACTTGCTCAAGAAAAGCATGTCACAGGCATAGTGATAGATAAATCCATAAATGACTTTCTGGGAAAAAGTTTCAATGAGTCTTGACAGTAAATGAGGGTTTAAGGGTGGTAAAATGTGCATATTTAGATAACTAATCAACTACTACCTTTATAACTTCATACCCATGTGACTATGGAAGCCCATGATAAAGTCCATTGAAATCTCTTCCCAAATTTGCTTTGGGATTGGTGGTAACAACTTAGTTGGGGACAATGTTTGGTATTTGTGTCATTAACATACATCACACCCATGAAAAAATCCATAACACTTTTCTTCTTTCCCTTCTAGTAAAAGTTTCTAACCAACCTCTTGTATGTTTTTGTGGGATTAAAGTGCCTTCCCAAAAGGGTGGAATGAAACTATTGTAATGATACATGATCAACGATGAACTTTTTTTGATAATTATAACAACTTCCCTTCATAGAAAATAATCCTTGCTACCAATTATAACTGGGTTTGCTTGTTGGGTCAGCTTGCAAAGTATTTTGCAATTGAATCAAATCTAGATTTATTTGTATTTCCTTCTTTTACTTAGAAAAGTCCAACCAGAGCGGACTCATACATATGGTTCCCAATTCAACAATAGCATGTCTTATTGGTGTGTCATTTGCGGCTTTGTTTTCAGGACCGTGTTTATTCACAACATCAAATTAGTACCCCAAAAGCTTGCATGGCCAACTTTGTTGCGGAAAAATGATAATTCTTTGGTGGAGTAAATGCTTCAAGCTCCTATGATCGATAAACACCTTGAAACTTTTTCCCATAAGGTAGTGCTTCTAAAGTTGAAGAACAAGAACAAGTGCCATAATAATCTTTTCATGGATAAATTTGTTCTTGATGAAAGAGCCTTGCTAAAGTATGTTATCCGTCTTTGGTCCTACATGAGGACTGTACTGTACCTATCCCATAACCAAAAGAATCACATTCAACCACAAACTCCTTGGTGATATTAGACAAAACTAGTACAACAAAGGAAACTAAACAACCCTTGAGATGATATCAAAGGAAATTTGAGCCTCCTTCCCCAATGAAACCAATATTTTTTAGTTAGAGGGACAAGCTAATTTCCCACAATCCTTGATGAACTTCTTGTAGTACATAGTGAGCCTTAGGAACCCTCTTACTCCCTTGAAATCTCAAGGGACTAGCCAATCTCAAATAGCTTGAACCTTTGAAGGGTCCATTTCCACTCCTTGTGTTGAAACAATATGAATATATTATAATCTTGGTTGTTTGAAGGAATATTTTTTTTTTCTATTTACAACAAACTAGTGTTGGACCAAAAACTTTGACCATTTAATTTAAATGGAAAAGATGATGTTAGGTCTTTTGAGATGATACATCAGGGAGGATCAAACCAATGAGAATTGAGCCAAACCACATAAGGAATTGACACCACCTTCAACCCAAAATCTTAAGGTAATGCGTTTGTGAGTTTTTTTCCTTAAATGTTGTTCAACTTATTCATTTCTACTGAATGTGGGACTTAGACTCACTCTTGGATTCCTAACAATAAAATCATATATAAGTCGGGTACAAACCTCAGCTTAAAAGCTAGTATTGTGATGTTGACTTAGACATAAAGCTACCTACTAAGATGATATTAAAGTCATTCAGAGCTTATAATAGTCAAGTTTATTGGGGCTAGTGTGCCTCCATTATTGAACTCCTTTTAGACCATCTACAAATATCTAATCTCACGCTAAAAATATTCATTCCTTAGTGTGAGGGGGTGTGTTGAAGATCTTACATCAACTAGGAATAAAGCTAAATTATAATATATAAGTGGGGTACAAACATCAACTTAAAAGCTTGTGTTGAGTTAGACATAAACCCATTTACTAAGAGATGAGACTGCCTCCAAGTAGGGCTATACACCAATATATCATCAAAGAATACCAACACATACTTCCTCAATAATGGCTTAAAAATGGAATTCATGGTAGATTGAAAGGTTGAAGGTGCATTTATGATTCCAAAAGGAATCACAAGATACTCATAGTATCCCTTATGGGTGCATAATGCAATTTTGTGTGTATCTTCTTGCCTCATCCTTATTTGATGGAACCCAAATAAAAGAAATCTTAGAGAAAAAAAACATGACCCATTCAACTCATCTAACTACACATTTATGGTTGGAATAGGTTATTTGTCCTGAATAGTTACCTTATTCAACGCTCTAGAGTTCACACACATTCTCCAAGTTTTGTCCTTCTTAACTAAAAATCATTGGACTAGTTCTATGCTTGATTGCACCCTCAATCAACAAGTCCTCCAATTGTTTGTCAATCTCATCCTTGTGGTGGTAAGCATGACTGTACAATCTAACACTCATTGGGTTACTATTTGGCTTCAAGGTGATGGCGTGATCATTGTTCACCTTTGGATTCTGAAAGGCTAATTGGTGTTGATTAAGATTTGCTCAAGTTCCTTACTCTCAAAAGGAGGACTAGCTGATCATGTTGTCCTCATTTTCTATAGCCACATTTTGTATGATATTTCTCGCAAAGATGCAGTATGATTTCTATCTTGGACTTGATATCCCTTAATGTAATCAAATGACCATTCTTCTCAAAGTTCATTGTCTCCCTCTTCCAATTTGTTGCAGTTTTCCCCAAGGTCACTGCCCACCCAACACAAAAGTAGCGTCCATTCCCCCTAACTCCAATCCAACACACATGTATCCACAACTATATTATATCTTCCCACCTTTACTTTTCAATAGCTAGGCAAATTCCTCTTGCCTTGCACCTACTTCCATTTCCTAAACATACTCCGTAAGTTTGTGTCAATCACCTTCAATCCCAAATAAACCACTAACTCTGTAATGTAACTATATAAAATTGTGATGAGCTCTACTATCCACCAACATAATATGGGATAATCATTCAGCAATCCTTTAAACTTAATGGTCTCTGAATGGACTCTTTCTTGATGATCAATTGCCCTAGGATCCAAACCATAACATGTTCTTCTTTGTCCTCTCTCTATCTTTAATGGCAACTAATGATTCTTCCTAGAAGTCATCACTTTTCCCAATGAGTTGGTGCAATTGTTTGTCTAGCATTAGTGAGTGGGATTGTAATGTTTCCCACTCTTGAAACCCAACCCGTTATTGACATGTCTATCACTAGCTATGAAGATTCAGAATAGCAATTTTTGAGGTTGTTACTTCTTTTAATTGCTTGGAAAGATACATTAAAGGAAGTTACTTATTGTTATTATTGTTCGGGTTTGAAAATTTTGGATTTTTGATAATCTGGACGGCTATCCCTGAGTTCCATCTGTTACTTAAAAACTATTGCTTTGTTGCGGGGATAAAACCTCCCTTATATATGTGTATTACCTAAGGAGGGATCAAGTTACTTTATGAGTAACACTAAAATAGTTACTCCTCATTCTCATTTTTTTAATGGTTAAAGATGAGTTACTCACTGTAACAGTTAGATTAAAAAAATACTAAAGGTGGGAATGAGAGTAACTTTTTCAGAGATTGCTAATCCCTCCTCACTTTCTCTCTTGATATATATGTTTATTCTCTTTGCTTCATCTTTTGGATGGGATGGGTTGTTGTTTTCTCTAGCCACGTGACTTGGTTCCTTCATTTATATTTTGTATTTCAGACAAATTGAAAAGAATTATCTTATTTACAATTCTTCAGATTTAGTTGGAAATTGAGGTATTTTTGTTGATGTATCTTTTAAATTATATGGTGCAGTGGGCCCTCATGACATTACTCGATCCAAAACTTAGCTTGGCTAATTTGATTTACATCGGATATAAGGGTAATCCTGCAGCAGCACTCCGTGTCAGTCGTAAAAGATCATTAGATCGCAAGAAGCAAATGACAGAAAGAAATGTGTTCCAATGCTATGTTTTTGGTTCTAAACATGCTGGGAAATCTGCTTTGCTGTACTCCTTACTGGGAAGGCAGGCCTCTGCACCAATCTTCATAATCAATTCCTTGTCTTTGTTGTTTCCTTTTCTTTTATCCATATCAGCATGTGAAATTTGATATACTCATACTTTTTATTGTTTTCTCCCTCCAAAGCAACAATTAATTGTGTCATTTTCACAGGCCTTTCTCAAATAATTATACTCCAACAACAGTTGAGCAGTATGCGACAAATGTCATTGAACTAAAAGGGGTGAGGATGATATTATTTTATGCCATTTTAATGATTTTGTGAAACAGAATTGTCTTCCTCTCATGTTTTGTCTCAGTATACTCTATTGCTGATTACCATATTAGGAAGCATGGTAGACGTTGTTGTGGAAGTTAAATGGGTATAAGATGGATTCTGTATACTCATAATCCTGATGATAGCTATACAGGTAACTCGGAAAATTCTCATATTGCGTGAGATACCTGAGGATGGATTACCGGAATTTTTGTCAAATCAGGATTGTTTGGCTGCGTGCGATGTAGCTGTTTTTGTGTATGACAGGTGGGGTGCAAAATGATTTTAAGTGGTAATAATTTGTTACAGGATTATCGATTCACTTTAGCTAGATTTTTGTTTTGCATTATCGATTTACTTTAGCAAGACTTTTGTTTTGCACGTGGAAACACAAGTAATGCAAGATCTTTCAGAAATGTTTATGATTCACTTAAAGTGGTTGATTGCATGTTGTGTTTCCCTAAGAGCTGGTTAATTATCTATAATCTTCTAACCCATTTTGCATGCATTATTTTGTAATGCAGTAATTCCTTAGAGTCTTGTAGAGAGAAGAGAGATAGAGTGAATGAGAAAAAACAGATGACAAATAGAGTATACAAGTACTAGTGAGACCTACTCACTTTTTAATTCTCTCAATTTTTTCTCTATCCTACCAAATAATCCCGTTTTTATCCCCTATTTCCACCCTCTTCAACCAAACATACCATTAAGGTGATGTTATATTCTGTAACAAAATTCATCTTACACTGCAAAAGATAATCTGGTGTATTAAATTAGCTTATTTTTGGAGAAGTATTTGTATTTTATTCTTCTTTTTCATCCTTCTAGAAAAAATGTTTTCTCATAAATAATCAAGCAAACATCCACTATATCAGCTTTTGTGGTTCTATTACATGGACATTAATGCTGTCGAAGTAGAATGACTGTCTCAATCTTCATTGCATATTTGTAGTACAACTATTTCCTGCATTTCGTTCCAGTATCAATATTTAAAATGCGTCCTGTTTTACAGCTCAGATGAATATTCCTGGAAGAAATCCAGAGATTTGCTTGAGAAGGTTGTTAGACATGGAGAACTAACTGGTTATAGAACCCCTTGCCTTGTCGTCGCTGCTAAGGATGATTTATCTCCATTACCAAGGGCAGTACTAGATTCATTTAAGGTAACGCGTTTTCAGCTCATGATTACAATATAGTTGCATACACGATGATTATCTGTAATGTCTAACTAAGTTGCGTATTTTTTTTATATTTTTATATAGGTTACCCAGGAATTGGGAATAAAGGCACCTGTTCACGTCAGTATGAAACTAGGTGATTCGAGTAATGTGTATAATAAAATTGTTAATGCAGCAGAACACCCTCATTTGAGCATTCCAGAAACTGAGATTTCACGAAGAAAGAAGCAACACCACCAGCTTCATCGCTCTCTTATTTTTGCCTTGGGTGCGTTTATTTTATCCACACTCGATATATTAACGCATACACTACAAACTTCCACAACATCTATTTTTTTCATTTTACGTACTAAACCATTTAAATAACTTCATACCTTGAATTTACAGTTGGGGCTGCTATGGCGGTTGCCGGTTTGACAGCTTGTCGCGTGCGTGCAGCGAAGAAGAATGCTAGTACTGCTTAGCAACCAAACAACCGTTATGCTTTTGCTTCGAACTTATTAACAGTTGACTTCATCACCAGTATTTTGCTTTCTAACCTTGGGCTACCTAAATTTAAATGTTTGATGTATAGCAATTACAGATTATCTTCATTGTTGTTGTAAGCATGTTTTAACAAGGCTTCTTCAATATGATTTATATCTAGTTTTTTTATTTGGTTTCCATTGGATGTACATTATAACCTCTCTAATAAGATCAAATTTCAAGACGTTTTGATAGCCCTTTACTATTCTCCCGAGCCATGTTTTTTTTTCTTCATTTTTTATCCCTTCCAACACCCTTTGGAGTCAACCTGTGGAAGTAGGTAAGGAAACATGAAAGCCAGTCAAATGTGACGTTTAACATAATTGTTGAAGATGTTAACTAACAAGGTTTGTTGTGAGATGTTGTAATGGTTCCTAAAACCAAACCAACCACACAATATTCAAGTAATATTTTGTTATTTGAATGAAGTGATTTATTGGATAAAATTTCTAGCGTACAAAAGACAAGTGTTGACAACAGGGAAACAAAGCAGGGATGTTAAGCAAGGGGAAGGAAAATCTATTACAACCTATCCTCTTTCTACTTACAATAATATATGATTCTCGTAATCCTGAAAACGTGGAGGCATTTTACGCATGTCATTGTTTTTTCGATTAGTTATGTCCATCAACATGTCCCTTTAAGGCCATATCCTTAATATTTTTAACTATATCTTACCTTCCCCGTTAAAATAACCTTGTCCGCAAAGCCAAGTTAAATTGCTTATTAATGTCATATAGAGATTCCCATGTACGTACATAGAGCCTGTCCACTGGATAAACAAAAAAAGAAAAAAAAAGTATAATGTAGTTGAAGTTGAGGGAAACTAGAACAAGGAATGTGCTGATCTTGCGAATCACCAAGTCACAACTTCAGTAGTCAAACATGAAAGACTAGAGAAAGTTTCGCATGAAGCTATATAACATTAGTAGGACAGGCTCCAATTAAAAACTAAAACCTTAGAATGGTCGATTTCAATACCTCGATATAAAATGTTATGGCTTAATATTCCAATTTGTGTTGGTAAAATGAAACATTTAAAAGCTTAGCAAGTAGTAAGTGTTGTTGTATAACACTACTTAAGTGTTCAAGATGGAGGTTCTACTTGGAGTTATAGATAAAAATGTCATCCAAGAATATTAGCATAAACTTATGTAGAAATCAACGAAAGACATTAGTCATGTTGGACTGAAAAGTAAGTGAGGCGTTGGTTAACCTAAGGGCAATGTACTACTCATAATGTCCATGATGAAAGTGAAAATAGTTTTATGATTATCTGTTAAAGTGTTAACAATGGAAAATATGAAAATATTATTAGAGTAAATGCAGAATAAATTTAGACATGAGAATGTAAGGTATTATCATAAGAGAATTTTAATGCTTCACAATCACAACCGATTCAGACTATATAAAATGAACTCTAAAAGTTGCTTTTATAGACATAGAGAAAGTGCTCACATTTACTCTATACTTACTAATACTAAACTCATGAGAAGTACCCTATCATATGTTAAAAGTTTTAACACTCCTTCTTGAGATATGTTTCTTTAAAACTCAAATCATAATTATTATGATATTAATCATCTTCATCATCGATACCCTGACCATCTTCATTATTATCATCATCCTCACTATCTTTATTATCATCCTCATCATTATCATCCTCATCTTCTTCTTCATGACATTCTTCAAAAACATGTTTAAGCTTGTGTAACTAAAACTTTTGTTTCATTCAAATGTGACAAAATTATCAAAGTGAGACTCCTTGATCTGGTGCTCCTACAAACCATCTAACTTTGTTTTTCCTATCCTTTGATTTTTTTTGCTAAAGGTGAATGATTTTAGCATTGAGTTTTTCATTTTGCTTCTTAGACCTTTAGCAAGATTCAACACATTTTATAGCTAATTTTCATGACATTCTTTTGCAACGTCTTAAGAATTTTTTTTTGCAAATCATGAAGAACCTTATTTTCTTTCAAATTCTTGTTGAGATGCTCGTGTTCTACTTTGTAGATTCCATATCATGACTTATCTTTGAGTTCATGACTTTCAATTGTTGTAATTTTGAGCTCATATTTTTCAGAGTGAAAAAACTCGAGTGACTAAGTCTTCTGTGTCACAAATACGAGTCTTCTACCTTGTTTGCGAATGCTTGTTCCTCTTTTTCCTTCCTTTCAATTGGAAAAAATATCTTTCAGCTAAACAATCATCCACTCACTTCCAAATGGATTAAATATTTTACATTTCATTTTTTCAAAACTAGAGAATACTTTTTCTCTAACATCTTTCCCTCACTTGATAAACTCTGACTGGTACCTATCAAATATTTGAAATGCCTGAGGGAGTCTCAAAAGACATAACTTCTTTGTCTACCACTGTTATATGATTTCCATTTCTTATGGTGACTTTAAACATGTATGTCTTGTCTAACTTTAAAGATATTGATATTATAAATCATCTGTAAAGTAAATGCAAAATAATATTAGATAGATAAAAGAAGGTAGAGTATTTTATCAGAAGAAAATGTTTCACAATTACAAGAAATTCAAACTACTCAAAATGAACTCTAAGAGTTACTTTTGTAGACTTAGAAAAGTGCTCACATTTACTCCACAAGTACTAAACTATTCAACTTCTCATATATTATGAGAAACAATTTATTTTAATTTAAAAAAACATTAAATGATAACAAAAAATTCATCGGAAGGTAACCCATCAAATAAGAAGAAACTTCTCAAATTTTAACATGATCTTTAGGTTTGACCAATGTTATGTGATACCCTAAACGTAAATCCATCTTGGAAAAAAATTAAACATCTTAGGTTCATCCAATACTTCATTCACTATTGGTATTAACAAAGAATTATTCACTATTATGGTATTCAACCAATTGTTAGTACAAAAGCATCATGAACTATCTTTCTATTATTAAAATAATGGGAGTTAAAAGTAGGCTAATACTTAAACAAGTCAATTCAATCTAACACTTTTGAGAGAAGGAATAACTATATGACTTAAGGTGCATAAAAGAAACAACTCTCTTAAAGTGGAATGGAATGATCTTGAGTGCATGAGGGTATCACACCCCTCAAAATTGCAAACACCTTTAACAATAAACTTACATGGCAACGAAGTTTGAAGGTGAATTAGATGGCAAATAAATATGTTCTAAATTAATCTAAATGAATGCAAGATAAAGTGTTGTTAAGAAGTGGACTTTAAGTCTAACACAACCTCATAAAACCAGCTCAGTGAGGTGAGGTTATATACTATGAAAGACTCTAATATCTAGTCGATGTGGGATCTCCAACATATGTACAATTCAACAATAACAATAGTGGTTAAAACGTTTAAGGTGATGGATGTTAATAAAAAAAAGTGTTGACTTGTAAGATTACAAATTCATTATCCAAATAAAACTTAATACCGAAAATGATACTCCAAGTTGAGATTGCAAAGAGAGTCAATTAAGGATCAAGTAAAGTATCCAAAATATGGTAGAAGGATTTAAAAGTTTCTTCAACATCTAGTTGTTGCTAAATTTTGTGATGTTGTTCATCATAGAATAAGAGAGCATTTACTACTCGTTTAAAGTCAATAACAATATCCTTCATTTGTGTGATCATCACCATTATAGTCAACGAAAATACTATAATGGTTCCTACAACTAAAATCACCATATAATATATAATATTTTATGTTGTGAAGAATGATTTATTAGTGAAATTTTTCCCAAGTGCTGAAGAGAAAATGTAGGAAACAAACCAAACAAGAACATTATATAAGAAAAAAAAAATTTACTCCTTTTCTATCCGCAATCTCAATAATGCATGTTTCTCACAATCTCAAAAACATGTATGCACTTAACTTATATAATTGCACTTTCAAACATAACCATTCCTATCAATTTGTCCTTATCACCATCTATGAATGTGTCCCTTAACATTTTTAATAATAAAACATGCTTGTATATAAACTCTATTTTTTTTCCTATTTGCATATTAAGGATTCCTCCTTAAAGGCCCAAACCTTTTGGACTTGGAGTGTGACACTAATTGATGTAACCATAGTGGCAATTGCTTCCTGCACCCCACAATTTTTACAGAGACTATTTTACCTTTCTTTTAAAGTGATTTTTAGATTACCTGTTCTGAAATATTTTTCAGAACACACTCTCTAGAATTCATGAAATACATTGGAATAATTTTTTCGGAACAAGATTTCTAGAATAAAAATTCTGGAACACAGGTAATACATTCTGGAATAAAATTTTCGGAATAGGATTTCTAGAAACTTCCAAAATGTACATAATATCTTTGGAATGTATTTTCTGAAATGAGTTTTTCAGAACAATCTTTCCAAAACACATTTCATGTGTTCTAAAAAAGTTTTTGAAACGATAATTTTTTTCTAACGTTTTCCTTCTCTTCTTCTTCTTTAACGGTGATGCTGCAAAAGTGACGACAATGGTGACGACAACAATCATGAGGGTGTAGGGAGGGAGAAATAATTTTGATAATTCATTCATTTCACCTAATTGAGG
>Ga0123341_1001419_pt1 | contig 17919 bp, 9 predicted proteins | sample Turbeapinknodule_FD_89959 | JGI IMG/M metagenome (GOLD analysis project Ga0123341, IMG submission 89959) | Root nodule microbial communities of legume samples collected from Mexico - Turtle bean Mexico pink nodule | ecosystem: Host-associated > Plants > Roots > Nodule | place: Mexico: Nepantla...
TAGATCAAGAATTAGAAGCAAAACAATAATACCAATAATCAATCAAGAACAAAATATTATGCTTAGATATCACCTCAATACATAAGAGTTTGAACATATTACTCCCAATCCAAAAGGATAAAATTAGCCACACCTTCTATTCTCCCAAATGAGTTACAAGTCACTCAAGGGTGTTTTATCTCAATCTTGCACCTAAGGTTGTGCCTCAAGCCCCCTATTTAACCTATTTTTCATGTGCTTAAGTGGATTTTCGCTCAAGCGAGAATGGGTTTGCTTGAGCGAGCAAAACGACGTCCAACCCAACTTCACTGGTGTTATCTCGCTCAAGTGAGATATACTCCCCTGGTGGTAGTTGATGATTTTTGGGCATTTGGGCCACTTTGCTGAGTGTTGATGCAGTTCAACTTTCACTTTTTAGCTTTGTATATTTTCTTTTTCCCAATTATCTCCATTCTCCCCTAGAATCATGAAATTAACACAAAATTTGGGAATAAATCGTTCCTATTCAATTACAAATCATAAAATATGTAAAAATGTATAAATTCATAAATTAGGGTTCTTTTATACTTATTTTAGCAATTAATACTCATAAGTGTCTATATTTTAATATGAAATATTACTAAAATTTGACACTTATCACTGCTTAATTACATTGTTATGAACATACCATTTACTTACTTGGGAATGATAGTAGAGAAAAACTATAGGAAAAACATTTTCCCGCAAGAAATTGTTAATAAAGTCAAGAGTAGATTAGCAAAGTGGAAAGAAAAACACTTATCATTTGCAGGAAGAGTGAGCCTGTTAAAATCTACAATTAGTTCACTACCTTGTTTTTTATGTCATTTTATAAATTTCTTGAAAATGTAGATAAACTTCTTGTGGAGATATGGGAGTGAAGGTAGGAAGTCATCATGGATTAAGTGGGAGAATATATGCAAATCAAAATAAGAAGGTGGCTTACTTATTAAAGACATAAAGTCACTTAATATGGCATTGCCAGGAAAAGCGAAATGGAGGTTGAGAACAAATATGAAAGGTTTTTGGAAAGATATATTGGATTCTAAATATGGGGGATAGAGGAAGTTGAATAATAACAATAATGATAGGCATGATTCATTATGGTGGCGAGATATTAGGAAGGTATGTAGGAAGGAAAATTGGGTGATTGGTTTGATGGAAATATAGAATGGAAGATAGAATCTAGAAAAAAGATAGAGTATTGGGAGGAACGCAAGCAAAAATTAAAGAACTCAATAAAAGCTAGAATTAGAGAATGACGAAAACATAAGAGATGGATTTAGAGAAGAAGAAAGAAGGACATAGATGGTTGAAGACTTCCATGGAGGGGGAGGAGTTTACGCCACTTGAAGGGGGAAAAATCCAAGATAAGTGAGGAAGGGAGTCGCCACTCGAATCATCACTCAAGATAAGACTCTGAGAATTTTATAGCACTTATAAATTCACTCACGCAGAGTTTCTTTACTCAAAATAATATGTGAAATATAAGATGGGTGACCACCTATTTATAGTGATAGGTGCCATGCAGAGGGAGAGAAATTTGAAATTCAAATTAAGCCTAATTAACTCCCTAAAAGGGCGCTACTAATCATTGATCTAGAAGGGGTCACACTTTACACATTTAAGGTTGTGCTTAATGTGGGAAGTGTGACTTGATGTGCTCTCTAGCTAGGGTTTCTAGAAGCCTATGCTAGGTTATTCTTCTTGGGTCAATGTAAGGCCAATTTATTACATTTAAATCCCATCTTACAGAAAGACTAAAAAGAAAGAACATTTGGTATCTTAGCCCATGCTTTGGTGCTCTATTCTTGATGATCCTTTGAGGAACGGTGGAGCCTAAGTTATTAGTTTTCTGACATGCTTGACCTGGCTTTGAATCCTATTTCCTGCACCTAGTCATCCTTCTGTTAGGTTGGGCTAGCTCAGATGGTGGTGAGCCATTCATGGTTTCATCATTACCTTTAGCCTAACATATAACACAAAGAGTATTACAAAATAAAGTTGTTACGAATGATAACTTGCACAAAAAGGCAATTGATATAAAGTTTAAGTTATGTGTGATATATGGAGAAAAGAAAAAGATTTACAGTCATTTGTTTTTTAATTGCAAGTTAGTGGGTTGTGTTTGGAACACGTGTAATAAATGGATTGGTATGTTAGTAGGGAAGCAAAAGGAGTTTGGTGTCGTTGTATTTCCTTAAAGTTTCTTTTGTTCTTTATTTTCGTTTTTAAATTAGATTTGTATTTTCTCCAAAATAATAGAGTTTTTTTATAAAAGCATAATAAAAATTAGCATTTTACATCTTTTATTTTGCTTGAATCGTGTAACACATGCTTTAATCATTTTAAAGGACAATTTTTGAACTGACTTTGACCTTGGAAAACTTAAATGTAGATATTGAAGTAATGAAGACTAGAAACCAACACTCAAAGAGAATAACTTATGTAGAAACATGCAATAAACGATCAACAATTCATGGTCAACCTGCACTAGACGATCAACACTGCACTTGGAAGAAGTTGAAGCTAATTAGTTTTAGAACAATTTTGGGCTTGTTTGAAAAGTTGATTCATTTGTAAAGATTAAACTCTATAAATAGAGTAGAAGTACGATACTTAGTTAGTAGAGAGAGAGAGAGAGATTCTCTAACAAATATTCTTACACATTTTCATGTAACAAGTATTTTCAACCTCTTTAGGTTTACACGGTATTCTCAACCTCTACAAGTTCTCCTAGTATTCTTAATTTTACAGGTTCTCCTAGTATTCTTACATCTCTGCAGGTCACCAAGTATTATAACCTCTTCAAGTACAATGTTCTAATATGCTCTCGAGTCTTGTTCAGAGAGAACAATGAAATCCCTTTGAATATTTCTTATATAATTTCTATGCACTTTGTCATTGTGTTCTTCACCCTTGAGGTCTTTATATAGACTTCTAAAATGTATACACGGTAGCTTTAGGGTTTCTTCTCTTCATAATGGTCATTAGACGCTTGATACATAAACTATTAATCTGATTGATCTTTGTGTGTAAGGGTTTTCATAAACTTTCTTTATCTTCCTTAAATATGAAAGTTGGCTCTTTAATCTTCACTACTTCGAGTATCATCTCAATCTGCCACGTTGTTCTTTCTCTTCATTGCGCTAGACGTTGGTTATGGAAACTTTTGTTCTGATGCAATCTACACATTCTTGACCTTTGATAATCTTTGGACTTGGATATTTTTACATTTGCACTATTCATCTTCTCTTTTGTATTAGACGTTGAAATAGGAATCTTTTTTTATGCGTCTTTAATGCAATTTCTTCTCTTGAGACTTCTTCAGAGTACTTCACATATTGTATTACCTTGTCTAAGTCCTCTTAATCTTAGGGATGGCAATGTGGACTGATCTGCCCAGCATAGAATATGCAGGCTTATTTTATTAGCATAAGGGTTGGTCCGTAGGCCTGCAGGGCAGCCCACATAAGAAATATTTTTTAAAATTAATAAAAATGATTTTTTAAATAGAAATTTTGAATAAATTTAATTATTATTTTTTATTTATATGCATTAGGTAAATGGTCTCACAATATTATTCTCACGACACATGCGTAATAAGATGTGAGTAAAAATTTTCGAATGTGAAATATGAGGCTGCATGAAGAAAATATGGGGGTGCAGAAAGAAATTTCTAGATTTTTATGTTATGCGGGCCCGCACGCGTTGTGGGTTATGCAGGCCTAAGCGGACCAATTGGTAGGAGTAGGTAGTCCGCTCCACTTTGTCATCCCTACTTGATGTTATTTGACTCTTGATTGGTGCAAATCTCGCTTGTTAGCTTCATCATTTTTCTATCAGACGTTGAGAAAGGAAATGTTTGCTTTCGACTTTATACCGTCTTTAAGTCCCTTTGATAGTCTTTGGGAACAAAGAAGAATCAATGAACAATATATTTTGCGAATTAAATCATAGGTATCACTAAAACAATATCTTAGAATATAAGTGAATTATCATTGCTTTCTATTCTCAAATATTTCATATTTAAAAAAAATAAAAAATTTCCAAGTAAATATTACTTTAGAACAGTTAATCATAATTAATTTTAACCTAGGTATTATCCCATTAATCATATTTCGAAAAACCTTTAATATAAAAATAATTCAAATTCTATTTATCGAAGACTTCTATAGTGGAATCGTGTTTGGTCAAATTCTTTCCAAAATATTTTATCCAATCATCTTATTTGAAAATAATGATTTTTATAATTTAAAAATTCCTAATAATATTAGGAAAACATAAACATAGTCTCAAAAATCATTCCCATAATGTAAAGATTAAGCATAGACATTTTCTTGAAGTAGTGGTTCGTCTGTCGCTTTGACAATGCTTGTATCGTTTAATATGTGTAAATTCCATCATGTGTTTGATGTTTGTGAAATTTTGCATATGCCTTGTGGTGCCCAAGAGATTTCGTATGATGTGATTTTTAATGAGTTCTTTCTACGAGTTTTGTCTGTTACGTCCTTTGTTTGACGAGAGATTCGTCTAATGTGAGGTTTTCTCATTTGATGGTCTTGTCTGTGCATCGTTCTTTCTATTGAATGTTCTCTTTGAATATGTTATCCATTTAGAGAATGAATAGGAAGACCAGATCGTTTGACATTATGAGTGTGTATCATTATTTTGTCTAATAACCTTTTCTCTTGTTGTGTCGTCTAGTTAATCTTGTCCGTCTGCTCTATTTTTTTTGTCTCATCTTTATTGCACACGAGTGAGTTTCTTCATATCACAATACACATTATAGTGTTTGTTATCATCAAAACATATAGAAACTCATATCATAAGATCGTCTGATGAGTATTGATTCATCTACTGACTCAACAAATGTGACAATTTTAGTTTACACTTTTTAGTTTTTTTTGTTATATAACGTTTTGAACTCAAAAGTAATTTATTCAAGTTCTTCTTATTTGTTCATTTTCTTTTTCTCTTTTGTTCTCGCATTTCTTTGTTCTTCTTTCGAAACGAATTTTAATTCTGAAAATGGGTTTCACTGATTTGAACACCATGTGAGATGATGCTCTATTTTAGCATTTTTCTCTTAAAAATCTATATAAAATTATGTTTTCAATTGAAAATGGGTTTTTTAAGAACATACGAACCAATTGGTTTTATTTTTCTTCATTATCAAGGAATCCAAATTAGGGTCCCTTGCATTTGATGTAGAAGAACATTGAACCATGGTTTTGGTCCCGGTTTTTCATGACTGAATTGGGTTTTGTTTTGCTTTACTTTTTTTTGTTTAGTTCATGTTTGTTTACATTTTTGTCATTTACTTTTGAAGTTTACATTTCCTTTTCGATTTTAATACATTATATATCATTCTTAGTTTACAATTCATCATGCCCTGTTTTACGTTTACAGTTTTTATATTTATGCAATTTACAATTTATCTTTATTGTCCTTTCCTTTACATTTCCAGCCCTTTACATTTCATGCAATTTACTTTTCAGTAATTTACCATTCTCCCAATTTAAGTTTTAGTCATTTATATTTTATTGTAATTTTCATCATGTTCTCGTTTAAGTTATTTTTCGATCTCCCTAAGTAGAACTATCAGACAATCCAGTTAGCGATTGTTAACTAGAGAGTTTAATAGTTGTGCTTATTCTGTTTTCAATTCATTTTACATTTTGCAAGTTAGTTTGTTTTACATCAAATCAAATGTTCTATTTGTCCTATTTTCTTTATTGTATAACTATTAGATGGTCTAAGAGATGGTCGTCTAGACTATTAATAGTTGTACTTAGTTGTTTTCTTTACAAAATTTGCTTTTATATTACATTTTTCATTTTATAGTAGATTTAATTTCGATTTCATTCATGATTTTATATCTCTTTAGTGTTTTTTACGTTTTAACGTCTATTTTATATTGTAATACAATTTTCTTTACTGCAATTTTAATTTTTTTCGTTACGTTTATGTCTCCAATTTAAAATTTGGATTTTCTTTTTAGTATTTTACGTTATTTACCATTTACTTTTAAATAATTTACACTCTTAGTGTCATTAGATGTTCTATCAAATTATTGTTTTTTAATGGTCTAGTGTATACTTTATCTTACATTTTACTTTTCTTTACATTGTACAATCTAAATTAAATTTCCCTTCCTAATTTACAAAGAAAAAAATATTAAATAATGAATTCAATTAACATTCTTTTATTCTTTTAATAAATGTGTTTGCAAAACCAATTCAGGGAAGAATTTGTTGAAAGTCTGTACATGAAGATAATGAGTCATTTACTTTCCACTATTATTTTTTGTCGTTGCAAGAGTTAACTTATTTGTCCAACTTGTTTTTGTTATCTTTATGTACACTTATATTGTCACTTCAACAATTTTATTAAATATTAAGTGTCATTAAACTAAAACTAATAAGAGATTATTAAATTAACAAAATAAATAAATAAATAAATAGACCAGAAACAACAATTATATGAGAATAAAATTGAAATGAAACGAGTAGAATAACTATTCACTTAATCAACATAGTTCTTTTTATTATAGGTTATAGTCCTTGTACAAGAAATTTATGCTCCGTTCGACATGCATAAAAAGGTAAGTTTATGGTTTGTGTCATTAAACTTGAGAAAACTTTTTAGCATTATAAAATCTTTAATTACAAAAAATATAAAATTAATTTCTGTATAATTTTTCAATGATTTGAACTAATTTTTCTTTTTTTATAAAAGTATTTATAAAAAATTATCTAAGCATAAGAACAAACTTTTTAAGGACTAGAACTTGTCATTTTCCTTATTACTAACGAGATCCGTTTCAGCTAACTTTCTTTATTGAATAAAAATCAACTTCTTTTTGACAAAAAATAAATTAAAGAGTGTCAATTTATACGTATTTACAAAAAATTCATTATCTTTATAATTTTTCTGTGTATTACGAATCCACGAATTAGTATAAATAAAGTACTTTGAATAGTTCAGCCTAGAGTATTGAAATGAATTCACTTGAAATCAAATTTCAATACGCAATTCAATATTTAAAGAAGTATTAATTTGTCCATTCAAGCAACTTGAGTGTTTAGAAATAATAATAATAATAATAATTAATAGTGGTGAATTTGTCTTTATTATCATGTCTCTTTGTCTCTGTCCTTCCTTAATTATTATTCTAATATATTTTCAACCACACCACTGGTTAATCAGTTAACCTAACTAATGAATGTTATAAAATTGTCTAAAGTGAGAATGAAAAACTATGAAAATGATATTTCAACAAATATATATAAAAGATCACAATTACTGAAGAGATTTGGTGGATTTGAATAAATATTATGCTTAAAATGAATAATATTTTTGGATGCTAATTGCCCCCATAATGTAGAGGTAGGCTCCATTTGAGTCAGTTCTAAAGGAAACATGGAATCTTCAAACAGAAACTAAACATCTATCACAGTCAACACTATCTTTCTTCGTTTGATGTTCATGCACGGTTCTCTAATTAGTCATCAAAATGGACATCACAACCTTAATTTCTTAAAACACATCTGAAACTAAAAATGAAACAATAAATTACTTAACAAAAGTTGCTGCAGTGCATCAGAAAAAGAATAAACTCAACAAAAGTGGAGCATTGTATGAAAATGGTGGATTCACTATCTCTATTACACTCATCGGTCATGCTGGTTAACGTATTCATTACTCAACAAAAACTAAACTGAAGAAATTAATGAATTTGTTTGTTTGTTACAATCAATTATAACTAATCCTAAATCCTAAACCTAAAAGTATGGAGTCAAACTCTTACAATTGTTTGTTACATATCTGAATTAAAGTTTCTTAAAAAGGTTTCAATCTTTATGAAGTTCTTCAACAAAAAAATCAGTGGCCAAAAAGCTTGTCTTTGTGCTGCTGATATTGATTGATTCTATTATCCAAAAGGGTTATGTGTGGCAGCCCAAAAAGGATACATACTTTTTCTTCTTATTAATCTAAATCATGTATTGTAGAATAAAACAAACTTGTTTGCCTTGGTCAAGTTATCCTTAGATCTCACTTTGAGAAAGAAAGAACATGTGCAAAAATCTTGTCGTTACACTGTCAAATTGAAGGCATAGTAAGGACTTTGTTTTTCTTTTCATTTCTTCAGAATTTAGGTTTCTAACTTCTAACAATCTCTCCATATTTCCCAGAAAAGTTTTCTACATTATTAAAAAAATATTATTTTTAACTAAGATTGTATTTAGTATTTTTAATGATTTTAACTCCCTTAACGAATTTATTGGCAATTTTTACTAACCACTAAAATGATAATTATTTTTTGATAATTTTCAATTTTTTTAAATCTTCCACTCTCAAAACACTTTCAAGAATTTTCCCAAACCTCCCTTACTTTTTAAGAATTTTCTAAACTCCAGTCACTTTGAGGAATTTTCCTACGTGTTAGATAAATAGTAATTCCTTTTGTCTGTGTGACAATGTTTTCCTTAATTAAATATGGTTCCAATCACTGTGTTTTCCACTCTGTGTCAACTTGAAACTCCTAAAAGCAACTTAAGAAAGATCTTCTAATATAATATAAGCTAGAACTTGAGTACACATCCACGCCTTTTCATATTTTATATATAAATAAATAATTTACGTGTCACGTAAAGAAGATAATATAGATAAATTGTAATTCAGATTAAATAATAACTTCTTCCTCCATGTGAGAGATTAATTCTATCAATTGACAAACAAAAGACACATTATAACTAGTTGTTGAAGATCCCACATCGACTAGAGATAATGATTATTCATTGTATATAAGTGGGTGCAAACCTCACCTCATGAGCTGATTTTATGGGGTTGAATTAAACTTAAAGTTCACTTTGTAATATGGTATCACAATAAATTTGAGTATATCCTAATGAGTATTTGTTAGCCTTATCAAGCCACCTGCTATCGGACTATTATTGGACCACCCATCATATGTTATCCTAGATAGGTAGTTTTTGGTCATTATTGTTAAGATATTTTATGAAGTAAAACCATATTTTTCAATTAATGTTAGTAAGAATTGTTTTTAGACTAACATCGATTAAAACATAGGTTAAGATTGTGTATCAACCCATATTAATAAAATTTTCTTCGACCAATATTAGTATAACTATTTTTTGGTCGGTCAGAATTTTTATTAAAGCCTATAAGATTATTTTTCAATGAGTTAGATTTTTTAGTGATATTTTTTTAGTTGATGACATGAGTTATTTTACAATTAATGTTTGTCATGGTTTTTTTGACCATGGTGTTGTTTTTTCGGTCATAACTTCGAGTTAAGTATACAGGTTTATGTATGTGCCAACGGTTATTGTACCTCCTTCACTTTTCACTTATGATAGAGTGAGAGAGAGAGACTTCATTCTCAGAGTTTTGTTGTAGATGGCAAACATTACGTTTTTCTTTATTAATTTCCCTAATGAGTTTCAAGCAAAGGATTTATGGCGAGTTTTCCGGCGTTGGGGAAAAGTTGTAGATGTGTTCATCTCTTGAAAGCTAAATGTCACAAAACAACGTTTTGATTTTGTCAGATTCCTTGGAGTGTGGAACGTGTTTGTCTTGGAAAGACAACTTGATTCCATATGAATTGATAAGTGGAAGCCGCAGGCAAATAGACCCAAATACAGAAGGCAAGAAAAGCCAAATCACACATTGCGACGACATGTTCATACTCGAAAAGTTTGGAACCAGAGGGTTCAATAGCGTTCTTTTGCTCAAGCTGTCAAGGACGGAAACACGAGCAATATTCAGAAGACTGTAGAAGACAACTCGCCAAATTTCAGGGTCAATGCAGAGATGTCCTTTTGGCTGGAAAGATGCTTTGTCGGAAAGTTGTTGAAGGTAGGGGACGTGCAATCCATCAAGGAGAGCTTCCTTTTGAGAGGCTTTAATTTTGTGAGGGTAAGATATCTATAGATGTACGTGCTTTTGTGTTGTGATGAGGAGGACTTAATGGAGAAGATAATTTTTTAGAACAAATAGTAGTTCGATGGTCTCTTTTGATCAATTGTTCCCTGTAATGACTCTTTTGTGGTATCACAAAAGCTTGTCTGGTTCTGCTATAGAGGTATTCCGCTGGCTCTTTGGAGCAATCAATGTTTCGAACACATCAAGGCTCTCACAGGTACACTTGTAGAGGTTGACAAAGGAACTATTCAAAAAAGGTGTTAGAGTACACGAGGTTGCGTACCAAAATCCCATTGGGGGAGGAGCCAAGGTTGGTAAAATCAGTAAGAATAAACTATAGGAATTGTCAGGTGTCCTCCGAGGAAGACATTTTCCCTATTTCTTCGTTTGGGTCTCTCTTTCACAAGTAGTGGCAACCTTGGAGGAGGATTATAAGGCCCACTTAGACGCTAGTGTTAGCGAAGTTTTCTCTGAATTTGAGTGATCTGATCACGGCAGCAGGTCTGGAGAAGGAGAGGTGAGGAGATAATTGTTCAGTTCCCGGTGGAAGGGGAAGAGATCACAATAGGCAACGCTTGCATTGTTGGAGGAATTAATTCTAGTGCGAAGAGTTAGAACGGTGCTTTGGAACTAAGGAAAGAGGGTATAGTCATAACGGGAAACGGGGCATGTAAGTTTAACAGTCTCCTGGCAGTAATTAATCATGACACGACTTTCGAAAGGGCATGACCATATGACCTAATTTGTAGTGGGTCGGTTTAGGACCAATTGAGAACAAAAAGTTTGGTAGGGGAAACCCTAGGTTTTGGCCCAAATGATGACATGATGGAGCACGCTAGGAATGTTGCTTCCAAAGGCACGACATGCACAGTGGGTCTCGGTTGCGGCACAACCAGAGGGGAAGGCGACGAGTACGTGGAAGGAGGTTTAGGAGTCGATTCATCTACGGGCCTCCCTGCGACGGTGACAGAGGGATGCGATGACGACAACGAGGCTGTTGCGGGCTCCGATGGTTGCGCAGTTACAAAGAAGATGAAGAGCAGCTGGGCGGTGTGTAGTGCTTGGACGCGTGATGCAACGATAGGCGATGGCCTAGGCGCGGGATTGTGCGGCTTCGTTGACGGCAATGGTCACGGTGTGGCAAGGCGCAACTTCGTCGATGGCGTGCTCGTAGTGGAGGTGTTGGAGGACGTAGAAGAGGGCGGAGCGGTGAGTTGGGCTACCGATGCAAGTACTGGCCATGGTATGTGCGGGGTTGAAGGCGAGACAACAACCGTTGCGGAGAATAAAAGCATCTGAAGGTCCATGCAGAAAGGCGAAAAGGCAGTTTTGGGCGGGTTTACTGCAGTTTTTTCTCCCCCGGGGTCAAGGTCAGTGGGTCGGAATCCCTCTTTACCAGATGCCCAATGGGGAGAATATTGGCCAACATTGGTGGAAGGGAGGGAATTACCTACCCTTTGAGAGATGGAAGCGTACCAACGGTTGAGAGGGTATCTAAGTCTACTTCGTTAAGAGAGTTAAGGTCAGAAATCTTCATCTCGGACAATGCCGTTAGAAACGGTAATAAATTAGTATGGATGAAAAATAATTACGGAGAAGCCAGGAAAATGTGGAATATTGGTAAGGAGATGGGTTTCACTCTGTTAGGGGAAGAAGAAGTCGTTTTAAACAAGCTTCGTTCTTTGAAAAACCAGGACAATAAGAGTAGACAGGTGGAGAATTGTGTTTCTGTTGATGAGTCTAATTAATATGAATATAACGAGGTTAGAAGGAAGTATTAAAAGAAATATTTAAGTGATTTGATCCAAAGCGAGGAGGTTGGAATGGTTTGCTTACAAGAGACAAAGTGATATGAGTTTGGTAAGGAGAGTTGCTACCATTTGTGGGGTTCTAACGAAATCGATTGGCTCGAAATCAGGGTCGTTAATACTGCAAGAGGAATTATCACTATGTGGAGAAGAAATTGTTTCAATTTGACAAGTTTATTTAAGGTTTTTTTTTTCTGTTATCGAAGGTGTTTGGAAGGTAGGAGTAGGGGTACAAGTTACGAAAATGAACATGTATAGTTCTGGTTCATTGAAAGAAAGAATGGATGTTAGGGATAAGAGATGTGAAATCAGAAAGAGTTGACATAACAAGGTGTGGTGTGTCGTCGGGGATTTTAACTCTATCAGACGGAAAGAGGAGAGAAAAAGCGTGATCTTGGTATCTGGTTATAGTAGAGAAATTTCTTGATTTAATGAATTCATCGAAAAGTCTGAGTTGATGGATATTTCGATTGTTGGAAGAAAGTTTACTTGGTACAAGCTGAATGGGTCAATTAAAAGCATAATGGAAAGAATCTTGGTTTCCAGGGAATGGTTGGATGTTTGGCCGAACAGTAAACAATTTGTTCTTAGCAGATTGATCTCTGATCATTGTGCCTTAGTGCTTAGAATTTCGTTGGTGGATTGGGGGCCAAACCTTTCTGGAGTCTGGATGTGTGGCAAAGAGATAGAAGGTTTTTAGCTTTCGTTCATAGTAAATGGCAGAGTTATGAGGTGTATGGTAGAGGGTTTTTCATATTAAAAGAAAAAAATGAAAAAGTTAAAACTATATCTGAAAATCTGGAATAAAGAGGTCTTCAAGAATGTTAATCAAGCAAGGGAAATTTTACAGGAGAAAATACAAGAGCTAGATGCAAGAGATGATGAAAACGATTTAGATGAGCCTAAGAGGGAGGAGATGAGACTTCTGTTAGCCAAACAAAGTCGAAATTTCTTCAAATAGGAAGCGACTATGAGTCAAAAAATCACATACAAAGTGGTTGAAACAAGGAGTTTTAAATACGAAAGTCTTCCATTTGTTTGTGAAATGGAAAAGAATGAGGAACGGGATCAACAGGGTAGTAGCAAACGGTCAGTGGTGCGATGATAAGGAAATGGTTAAGGCTAAGGTTAGAGAGTTATTTAAAGCCAAATTTGATAAGATGTCTGAGCCTCAGGTTATTTAGAAAATGTTTGTTTCAACTCCATTTTTGATGAAGATAATGCGTTGCTGATCAGAGTTGTTTTTGATGAGGAAGTTAAGAATGCAGTTTGGAGTTGTGATATTTCGAATAGCCCTTGTCCAGACGGTTTCAACTTTAGCTTCGTTAAATTATGCTGGGAGTGCCTTAAGAATGAATTTGTTTCAGTAGTAAAAGATTTTATGGTCAACAAAAAGTGGCCTAGGGGTCAAATGCTTCGTTTATTTTCCTAATCCCTAAGTCAGATAATTTGCAACAACTTAGTTATTTCAGACTCATCTCGTTGGTAGGGTGCGTGTATAAAATCGTCTCGAAGATTTTTTCTGTCAAGCTGAAAAAGGTGTTTAACAAAGTCATCGATGCTAGGCAGTCTACTTTTCTTGAAGGAAGGGGGGCTTATGAATGGTGTTTTAGTGGCCAATGAAGTCTTAGATGAGATAAAGAGGAAGAAAAAAGTTATGTTTTCTTCAAGGTGGACTTCAGAAAGGCTTATGACTCCGTGAGGTGGGATTTCATTTATTATATGTTAGACAGACTTGGTTTCTGCGAAAAGTGGATTTCCTATATTAAAGCTTGCTTGGAATCAACGTTGATGTCAGTTCTTGTAAATGGGAGTCCTACTAAGGAGTTTATTCTGATAAAGGGCTTGAGGCAAGGTGACCCTCTTGCACCGTTCTTGTTTCTTATAGCAGCTGAAAGTTTAGTTGTGATGTTTAGGACTGCGATTGAGAAACTCTTGATGGAGAGCTTGGAGATTGGCAAAAGGATGATTAAGGGAAACATGCTTCAGTACCTAGACGATACTTTGTTTTTCGATAAAGCAAGTATTAAAAGCATGTATCACATACAGGTCATTCTGAACTACTTTGACTTGGCTTCTGATCTTAAGGTGAATTTTCTGAAGAGTAGAAAGGCGGGATAAGGGTAGATCAGACTGCAATTCTCCGTTTCGCGAATATTTTAAATTTCAAGGTGATGAAAACTCCCTTCAAATACTTGGGGATGCCTACAAGGGGTGTCACAAGAGGAAAGTGTTTTGGGACAAAGTGGTTAGTAGAATAAAGAGCAGATTAGCCAAGTGGAAGGGTAGATTCATCTCGATGGCTGGGAGGATCTATATGATTAAATATGTCTTGTCGTTTATCCCACATTTTTATCTCTCTTTGTTCAGATTGCCATCTACCATGCTGAAGAAGATAGTGAGCTGCAAAGGAATTTTTTGTGGGGATGGGGGTCTGAAGGAAGGAAGATTGCATGGGTTACTTGGGATAAGGTTTTCTCGTCCCAGAATGTAGATGGTCTTGGCATTATAAATGTTAGGCAGTTCAATATGGCTTTGTTGGGAAAATGGATTTGGCGTCTTCATTCGGATAATGATGAGTTGTGGATGGAGGTTATTGAGTCTAAGTATAGGGGTTAGAGAAGTCTGAAAGATTAGAGGGACAGGAACAAGAAAGCCTCTCTGTTGTGGAGAGATTTGGAGGACATTTGGAAGTCAAAGGAGTGGGAAGGGAAGTTTGAAGACTATTTTAATTAGGAGGTTGGAAAAAGGGAGAAATATTTTGTTTTGGAAAGACGATTGGGTAGGTTCTGGAGTCTTGAAAAATAGATTCTCGAGGTTGTTTTCTCTGTTTGACAATAAGGAGGCGAAGTTAAGTGATTGTAGATTTTGGGTCAATGATGTTTGGTAGTGGAATTTAACTTGGAGAAGGGAGTTTTTTGCTTGAGAGGAGTCTCAGGTATGCCAGCTGTTTGAGGTGGTATCCAGTAAAAGCCTCGCCTTAGAGACTAAGGACAAATGGGTTTGGAAGGGTTGCGAGTCCGCAAAGTTTACTATCAAGTCTGCTTATGGTTTATTAAGGGAAGCTTGAAATCTCTGTTACGCTTGGTTAGGAGTGATCTCGGTAAATCTTCTCTCTCCTAGATCACATTTCGAGTAGTTTAAAATTCTTGATGCGATCACTTCTATTAATCTTATTTTGGGTAATGTTTGAATTGTGTTGGTAAGCGAGATTTGGAGACATGGGAATAAATGTTTATTCAACGAAGGAGTGGTAGACTATTCTAAAGCCTTTTCCTTAACACAGGTTAAGGTTTGGTCTTGGATCTCGTCAAATGTACCATCAGCGAGTTTCTCATTCTCCGATTGACGTCTTGAACCCCTGATATGTATGTACTCAATTAATAGTTGTTGATAGGACGACAAGGTTAGTCTTTGAAATTTAAGTCGATTTTAGCTAGTTTTGGCAGGGTAGGAAGCTAGGTTTTCTTGAATTATATGTCTCTTTTGTTCTGTATGAGGATTGGACCACCCATAAAGTGGACCACACTTATTCTATCATTTCTTTAATTCATAATATGAATGTGAATATATTACTCCTAAAAATCAAGATAAAACTTAAAAAAATACAAAATGTTTCAAAATTCTATCAAATATCATATATATCAAAAGTGATTATACAATAGAGATGTTGACTAATTATAAGCATCTTCTACCAGCTACAGTGAATATCCACAATGAAAAGGAATAAGAAATTCTAATTTTTAAAATTAAAATTTCTTAGATCTAGATGTGTGTGGCCCAGACTTGTTAGCAATTTTCATCCCCTGGTCACACTTTTCTTCTTTCATGATTTTCTTCTTCTTTTACTATTTTCTCCTTTTCTTAGGCCCAAACTTGTAGATAACATTTGGTCTAGATAGAATTTCAATTAAAGTTGAGTCACAACCTAAATTATAATAACTAATTATACCTAAATTGTAAAAAAATAATTAAAGAAAATAAATGTTACAATTTACAAGTTCAAGTTCAAGAACATAAAAAATTATTATTATGAACAAGAATATTTTTTTCATGCTTCTTGAAATGTTTCTTTAAGTATTATTGTTTTTTCTCTCTTTTTCATTCATGTGCTCATCAATGTTTATAGGATTTTTTTTTTCCATCTTTACTAAGTGTTATTTGGTGATAACTTTAATAGTGTTATTTGGTGATAATTTATGTATTTGATCATAATTGAAATATTGCATCTAAATACAAAAAATTAAAATTTAATAATTTTGAATTATATTATAAAAATATTTTAAAAAATTAACAATTTCAAATGAAGGCATTCAAATTCAATATATTTAAATTTTCTAAAATTTGTAAAAAATTATCTAAACACAAGATAATACGTGTTTGGAATTTGGATTTTTAAAGATAATTTATTTTTCTAGAAAATTTGAAAGGTTTTACAATAAAATAAGTTGTTTAGGTATAAAATTTTTTTTAAAAAAATTGAAAATATGAAACATTATCAAAGTTGTGATGAAATTGATATGTTTTAAGTTGAGATGTATGTGTGTGCATGTTTACCAGTGTATGCTTGTTTAGGTATGTTTTGATATGTATTGTATGATGTATATGACATTATATGACATTGTATGTTTTGATATGTATTGTGTGATAGGTATAACATTGTATGTATGGTAAGATGTATATCAAATATTTCAAAATGTACACCATAAAGATATATGATGTTAAAGAAAGTTCTTGCATTAAAACTTTTTATAGTAAATGTAAGGAATCACGTTAACATAAGAAACTTATAAGGTTGATTTGTATCGATAGTCTTTTTTATGAGAACAATTAATGAGTCTTGTATTATTGGATAAGAGTTATTCAAGTATAAATTGTTGTGTTTGTTTTTTGGAGTGAGAATGTGTGAGATTTTTCTCCTATATGTAAATATTGGTTGATTGAGTATTTATATATATATAATATTTATAATGTGTAAGATGTATGAATTTGTATTATAATTTATTATTATTATCATACAAACTTACCATTGTGTATGTGTGGTGGAAACGTGAATTAGTAGATAAAGATTAAGAAATTTGAATTTTATTTATCTTTTTAAAATTTTGAGCACAAAAATGTGAACTCAAAGGTGTTCAACACTGAACACGAATTTAATCCATAATAGTATATGAGTATGAAAAATTGCATTTAAGAGTGAAAAAAGAACACAAGAACAAGAATGAGAACAAAACAACATAAGAAAAAAGATGAAATAAGAACTCTAAAGAAGTTTGTCATTCAACATCAATTTAATCCAAAGGATTTTACAAGTGTTATAACTTACTTTTAAGAGTTGGAGAAGAAGATACACATAGAACTAGAATTATTAACAAAATAATAAGTAGAATAACAAGATCAATTTGGTACAAATGAGGAAAAATAGAGAAAGTGGAAGAAAGAAATTTATATATTCATATTGTCATGTCACTTGAAAGAACTTCAAAATAAGTATTGAATAAAGTTTTCACTTGATCTCATTATTCAAGATAAGACTCATTCAAGTAGAGAAATATCTTTCTTCAAAGAATTCTGCTCTAGAAAATATATTTCACATTCAATATATTAAAAAATTAGTTTACATAAGAAAAGTAGGTTATTTATAGCCTTTTTTTATCCTAAATTCAAATGAAATGAAATACTAATTTTAATTACATTTATCCTTGGTTGAATTTATTAAATAAATTGGAGGGGATGTTTGAATTTCAAAATTAAAAAGGCAATGATGAAAATTTGAAAACTTTGATTGAGAATTGAAAGATAAATATTTTTGATTCATGCTTTTTATGTTTCCTTTGGTTCATGTTTGTCGTACCTTGTTTAGATCATGTTTCTCATTCTTTCTTGATTTCTCTTCGCTCATCTTAAACTATGTTTGGTCGAGACTTTGGAATACTTTATTGAACTTTAATTTTCTTCTTATTTTTTGTCTTCTAATGTTTATTTCCTTATTTTGTTAGACCTAACATATCCAAATAAAAAAATATTATCTCCACATAAAAATTTAAAAAATAAAAATAATCTCTTCTTTCCAAACATCTATCCTTTAAGACAATTAGAGAGACTTTTTTATTTTTCCTAATATCTTTTATATATATATATA
>Ga0123341_1001420_pt1 | contig 17919 bp, 11 predicted proteins | sample Turbeapinknodule_FD_89959 | JGI IMG/M metagenome (GOLD analysis project Ga0123341, IMG submission 89959) | Root nodule microbial communities of legume samples collected from Mexico - Turtle bean Mexico pink nodule | ecosystem: Host-associated > Plants > Roots > Nodule | place: Mexico: Nepantla...
GTTATAAAGAGAAATCCTTTTATATATATTTAAAAGAATACAAAAAATTGTTACTATGAGCACTACCAAAGCATTTACCCTACGAAGACATTCTAATTACAGTATATTAAATATTTTAATACTAATGAATATAATGGTTGGAGCTTCTATTTGTTTAAAACTCCATTAGTATAATAAACTAATCTACCCTTTTATTTTATCATGTCACATGAGTAAGGATGATGATAGGTTAAAGCATTAAAATGGTTTAGTTCTTTTTAAGAATTTATAAAAATTAGTTTTTGTTTTTTGTAAAATTAGTGAGATAGACACAATATATTTAATTTAAACCTTTTTCTATATAAAGAAATTATAAAGAGTATTGTAAAATATGATACAAAATTTTTGAGCTGGTTTTGATTGAAAACTACCTTTAATCAACATTATCATTTTGAATAAAAAAAAAATGGAAAATGGTCAATAATCATATTGTCATGTCGATTTTCCCTAAAGGTATATATGTGGCTCCTTAAAATTGGGGGCACGATTTAATTTGATGGTTGGAAGTGCTAATTAGCAAAACCTAATAAGGTTGCGTGTGTTTAATTAACATGTGGATATAGGGAATTTGGTGGTAAGCAGATAAGATTAATGTTTTGGATGTCAACGAATATAATGATTTTTCTAATGTTTTTTCCAAACTCTTGTCCACCACAGAGTAATTATCCAGTGATGCTCATCTCCATAGTTTCATTGCCTCTCGACGAATTCTTCTGTTATGAGGCTCAGTTAAAAGTTGTTGTTCTCATGGGTTGTGATCCCTCCCAGATCACCAAGCGAGATCGTCATTGTCGTGTTTGACGTGACAGCGTACCGGGAACAACTCCGCCTCTAACGGTAAGGACTGTGTGCGGTCGCTGTCGTGGATGATGGCGCGGAACTGGTCGACGTCAAAACAGAGCCACACAACTCTCAAAACGCTGTCATTTGATGATTCGACTGTCTTAAGACCCTTCACAGAAATTGAAAGCGAAACTCTGAATTTGGGTCATATATTTCGTCGGTTATTACTACGAACTAATGTAATGTATGAGTGTCAATATATCAATATAAAACTATCATCTTCCTTCGTTTGTTAAATGACTTCGTTGTTAAATGTATAAAAAAAATATAATGTCAAACTATCATCTTCATTCCTCTTTCATGATTCTTTTAATCAATGGTTTTATGATATATAAATGAGACAGTGGTTGCACATTATTGTTATACATTCCAAGAAGAAGAAAAGTGGGCGAAGGAAGAAGAAAATGGAGTCTGAAGCTCTTATTCACGTGCTCATGGTGTCCTACCCAGGACAAGGTCACATAAACCCTCTCCTCAGACTTGCTAAGTTCCTTGCTGCTAAGGGCTTCTTTGTAACCTTCTCCACGGCGGAGATAGTTGGCAAACTCATGCGAACAGCTAACAACATCTCTCACGAATCAGTCACTCCCGTCGGTGAAGGTTTTCTTAAGTTCGATTTCTTTGAAGAAGGTGGCATGACGGATGGTGATGGTGATGGTTCCAAGATGAAAACTCTCAGTGACTTCATTGCTCAGATTGAGCACTGTGGGAGGCAATATGTTTCCCGAGTGATCAAGGAGCATGCTGAGGCACACCACCCAATTTCGTGCATCATAAACAACCCCTTTGTTCCATGGGTTAGTGATGTAGCTGCTGAGCATGGTATTCCTTCTGCCATGTTATGGGTTCAATCTGCTGCTGTCTTCACTGCTTACTATAGTTATTTCCACAAACTGGCAACTTTTCCCTCTGATGTTGATCCTTATGTTGATGTTCAATTACCTTGTGTAGTCCTTAAATATAATGAAATTCCAAACTTTCTGCATCCATTTAGTCCATATCCAGCTCTGGCGACAGTTATATTGGAACAGTTTAAGAACTTGTCCAAGCTATTCTGTGTGCTGGTGGATAGTTTTGAGGAACTGGAGTGTGATCACATAAACTATCTTTCAAAGTTGGTGCATATAAGACCCATTGGGCCTTTGTTCAAGATCCCAACAGCAACAGACACAAGTGATATTCGTGGTGATTTTATGAAGAGAGATGATTGCATAGAGTGGTTGAACTCAAGGGCAGCTGCATCTGTGGTGTACATTTCCTTCGGGAGTGTTGTGTGCCCGCCTCAAGAACAAGTGACCGAAATTGCACATGCATTATTGGACTCTAAAATCTCGTTTTTGTGGGTTTTAAAACCACCTGCTAAGGAGTTTGGGATTCCGCCTTATGTTCTGCCTGATGGGTTCTTAGAGGAGACAAGAGGGAAGGGTAAAGTGGTGCAGTGGAGCCCACAAGAAGAAGTGCTGGCTCATCCTTCTGTGGCATGTTTTGTGACACACTGTGGTTGGAATTCTTCAATGGAAGCTCTGACTTTGGGAGTGCCGATGTTGACATTTCCAGCATGGGGTGACCAGGTGACAAATGCAAAGTTCTTGGTGGATGTTTATGGGGTGGGGATTAAACTGGGTTATGGTCAGACTGAAAAGAAAATTGTAAGCAGAGATGTGGTGAATAAGTGCTTATTGGAAGCAACAGAAGGGTCAAAAGCAGAGGAGTTGAAGCAGAAGGCATTGAAGTGGAAGAGAGCTGCAGAGGCTGCAGTGGCTGAAAATGGCTCCTCTGCCATGAATCTTGACGCGTTTGTGAAGGATATAAAAAAGCGTGGAAGTGTTAGGGTGAAGGAGATATAGGTGTACTTTGATCAAATCTTTGTTGCATGTGATAAGATAAATTAAATGGAAGTATCTCAGTGAAACATTAGCACAGGCAAAATAAATTTCAATACCTTTGAATTTGAACTACCCACTCTTCCAATTCCTTTAAAAAACATTCATCTTTTTAGCATATAAAATTATCTGTAATCTGTGTGTATTCTTTGGACATTTGAACGTATTGGCGAGTGGTGGTTGATCTTTCAGAGCGTCATGTTGGAGATGAACGTTGAATATCAATACTTTAGTTAAAAAAATTTTAACGTTTCCAACACTTTCACGTTACATGAACTTCAAAACAGACCATCAAACGTCAATAATTGTGGCCCTTGCACACTCCCAAAAGTGAAATCATGACCCTTCAACAAATTATTTGTTTTCAACTCAATTATTTTCATAAATATAAAAATTTATTTTTTTAATGCCCATATTAGTCTTTAAAATAGTCAAGTATTTTTTAGATGTCAAATCATTACTTTTCTTCCTCGATGGGAGATTTTTTTTGTCCAAATTGACTTAAAACATAAATAAAAATGGAAATATAAAAATGCCTACTTTTTTTATTTCTGGGTATCAATGAATCACTATTCTTGATCTTTCAAAATGAAAAATGATGAATGATAATATCTTACTCAACAGTTCTTTCGCATAGGACCATTCTCGTCGATCAACAACAAAAACAAACTCCTCACCCATGGTTGGTCTCAATATATGGACCAACCTAACGAGACAAACAACACACCGCCCTATATCTTATTTTACAAATGATACTTTGATAGTTTAAAATTAAATATATAATAAACTATAAGTTTAAAATTAAATAATAATATTGACAATAAATAATAAATTAAACATAATTGAGTGGTTTCATGATTTTTTTTTTCAGTTGCTAAATAGCTTAGTTGTGTCATAACTTAGCATGCAAATTTTGTTAAGCAGGATTGCCCATTACACTAACAACTATTGGTTTTATGTTTATATTTATTTCTTTATTACTTTAATGATAATCTTGATAAATGCATTTAATTACAAATTTAGTTCAACATTTATGTCTTTGCTATGATAAATGTCCTTAGCTTTACCAATCAGCTGAAGGCAGACCTAAATGGGAAAATATGACCATGCAGTGCCAAACTTTATAGATCTGTAAATTCTTTACACGTAAAATGCAGGTTGAGTGGGGTCTACCCACAGAATATTAACATTTTAACTCTACAGAAAGTATAATGCTTTATGGACCCATAGACTTGTATCACATCCGTCGTGCCGGAAGGAAGCAAACTTTACATACTAGTAAATTTTCCGGTTGACTTGAAAAAACTAATCATAGGGTCATAAAGATCTTGTTTTGCTTGCAAGCTTAAAATGAAGTCAACATGACCGTAGTTTTCAAGATAAATAACCTCTGGTGTGGATTGCAATTCCTTGAGTGTGTGCTGGAAATCAGTTATATCTGCTAAAGCATCGTTTCCACCGTAAGCCATCCACAGAGGCAATGATTTGGGTATACGGCTAAGGTCGAACTTTGGTGGTTTGAACTTCCCGTACTCTATCATGTTTTTTAGCTTTCCATAATCATATTTGGAGAAGGTACCTTTGCGGATCACTGGTGAACAAAGGAGGTCATCAGAGACAATTCATTTAGAAGAATAATGGCACATGAAAATGAATATTGATTTCTAGACCAACACAAAAATATGTAGTAAAAGCCAGGGTGAATAACACGGTGAAAGTAGGTAAACACATTCGAAATCTCAGAACAGAAATTTCTAACTTAAGTTCAAACGACTTGCTCTTGGAAATCATCAGATATTTAATAACATCAGCTAGGAAGTGAGGAACTTTTGTACACGTGTGGTCTTTGGCAAGATAAAGGATGTAAAAAACATCATAAGCATATATCCCACCTCGTAATGGAATATAAATAACCAAAAGAAGAAAATATAGCGAACTTCACTAGCTAATCTACTTGTAAGTTTGTAAATAACAAGAACTATTTTGATGCATATTGCCAAGTACTAAGTAGGTGATCAATAATATCCACGAAGAGGTAAGCAATACAATCAAACAAAAAAATAAACCAACAAAAATTATGGTTGACGTTTAGACAAATTATCAAATTCATTTCCCTGGCTAGTGTACACACAACAAAACATTGTCTCCAGAGTTCAGACTTATTTTTGATATTTCTTATACCATCCCTACAAAGGCTAGTTTAGCTATTTGGCATCATGCAAATGCTATGATTATTATTAGACAGGATCAGAGGAAAATCTCTGATGATAAGAATTAATTGTATTCATAAGAGCAACAACTTTAACACATACTTGGGAGTTGGGACAGCCACAAAGAAAGTCTCATTAAAACGCTACTCAAATAAAGATAATGAAGCATACTCTGGAAAAGGTGGTTCAAGTTTTTGGAGGATGATGGGTGAGGTTCTTGTTCAAGATAAAACTCCACGCGTGACTCGTTGAAGCAACAATTCTTCCCTGTCATTTCACAAAAGTGTCTTGAGTAGAAGTATTTGTCAAAATAGAAAGGAAAAAAACACAGCAAAACTATTGAAACTTGTAAAATGACCCAAAAGAGCAACTTCTCATTAAATTGGTCAAAATGAGTTATTGAAATAGTTAATATGTTAGCAGACTACATCTATTAGCTCTAATAGAGAGAGAATATGCTTTCACAAGGCCATCAATGTAACCAGATCTGAACAGTTTAATCACCATGTTGAATTTAAGGTAAATTCAGTGAACCAGCAATGGCAAGAATTATTTTGAAGTGAAGATAGTTTTCAAGCCGATAAAACAATAGAATGAAGACACTTAATTGGGTCATTTCACTCTACTATCTTATCCTTGGAAACTTTTCTTATCCTGATTATATGACTTTGGTGCATCTCAATAACAGACAATGGCATAACGCACATACGGATTCCCACACAAAATCCAAATGCAATACACAGAAATACAAATTCAAGTTCATGAAAAGTGCATGCATGACAACAATTTAGCATACTGATAATTTTGTGATCAGTAAAAATAAAAAATTAGATAGAGTTGTAAACTAAACAAGTCTTTGCTACATAATCTTGACAAAACTAAATAAAAAATAATAATTTAGAGGATTATGAAACAGAAAAGCAAATGAGAAATTGAGAGAAACAAACTTCATTCCACGAATGGCATAGAGAGAATTGTCTTTAGAAGGGTTTTCCTTCGACATACAAACTTCCTAATATGCTCTGAATGATTCCTTCCATCCTCATTCCTACTATTTAACAAACAGATCCCCTCTGACAAACTGTCCCAAACTATTTGTCCCATCCCTTCTGTCCTAACAGAGAAGCGCACCCCCTCCATGCTCTACACTAGAGGATATAGATTTCACATAACATCCAACTCAATGATCCATCAATTTAAATTGAGTAAGCAGACAAAGTTTACGAATTCAGAAATTTGCAATTCTTTTATTTGGACCAAGTTGAACTCCCTTGCAAACTGAGAAATGTTTCAAATTGTAAGTTCCTGACGCTTGCACATAGCAGGAAGTATCACGGTTGCCGTGACAAATCAACTTATCTTAATTGGGTATGAGAGGAAAAAAGATTGAAAAATCCTTTCACGATGCAATTATCTTGTCTTCACATATCATACACACTCATCAATTTATGAATCACAGAGACAAGATGACTCAGCTCTACTAATGGATAAAAATAGACAAACGTACAACCGCAGATCCAAAAGAAAACAAAGAAATCAATCCGTTGTACTTTTAGTCCTCTCACAGACAATAGTAATAGAGAACTCCTTGATGTGGAAAATATTACTTGGATAGAACAGACGGTTTAGCATTCTCAAAGACACAATAGACTGGAGTTCTCATAATTGAATAAGGCAATAACATTCTCAACAAACAGCTAAATTCAGTATTCAGCATGAAAATTCACAGCCTAGCTCGTGAACTCGGAATCTAATACTTCTCTGAAAGTACGGAAGCATAGACTGATCCAGTGTGAAAGACATGAACCTGTTATGGATGAGAGCATGTCATTGCAACTTAGGCGGGTATCACATAAGGAAACCAAGAGATTGGCCCCCCATTCGCTGAAAGTGAAATAATAAAGTGAAAATTTGCTACACAAAATAAATTGAAGAACATAAGCAAAAGAAAGTAGAAAAATGTAAAACCTTTTGAAGTTTAGTTGATGAAAACCCATGGAAAGAACCATCTGAACAAAACCAGTAATCATATCAAGGATCCATTTCCACAGTGAAAATTAATAGAACAAAGTAAGAAATACCTGATCAATGTGCATTTTAACCATTCTAAGTACAAGAGGTGCACTGACATGATCCAAGTATGATATTGGAGATAGAAGAGCTGCTGCTTCAACCTTTTCTACTATCTCCGGTTGAGTGAAGGCAGCAAAAGATATAATTGTCCCCTATGAAGCATGGGAAACATAATAAAAGTATGCTATAGCAACTGCTAAATAGCAAGTCAAAAGGACAACGTCAAGAATCATAAGTACCTGTGAATGCCCAACCACAAATATCTTTGAGTTTGTTACTGAATTGATGAAATTGATCATTTCTGCAACATCATACAGGGCTAATTCCTGCCAGCTCCAATCCCAGAATTGCTACAAAGGGATCAACCCAAGATCAATTGGTCACACATCACAGACAAGGTGAAATGTATAACAAACTTAACTAAATATTTCAGTACCGAACTTCAATGCTATATTTTCTGTTTTATCAAATACATCCTTAGTCCCTTAATAGAAAAAGAAGAATATATCCCATTTCAACCTGATATTTCTCCAATGGTTTACATTTATAAAAAAATCAGCTTCATTTGTTGAAAATAATAAAACAATTAAAACTATCACAAACAGCCAACTGACACTAAATGAATTTTATAACACGAAGGAAAAGGCAAACTATCCACCTTATTCTTCTCTGACAAAGATATATGCCCATGGCTCCAGCGTGTTCCACGCACATTTCCTACCCAAACATCAAAACCATGATCTGCAAGTATGAAGCCGAGTGATTGGTCCGGGGTATTTAGAAACCATGCGTCACCAGCCTGATCGCATCAACAAATCACTGCTTAGATTCAATCATACAGTTTAAAATTTAAAAAAGAATTTCCCACCATCAAGTGTTAGAGAATTCTCCTCCTGAAAAAGTCAAAGGTTAAAACATGATACAAAATGTTTCGACCTGAACATATCCCAACGACTCCTCAAGGTAATAATAATATAAGTTATCTCTCAAGCATTGAACATCAATCGATTTAGTTCCTGGTATATTTTCCTAACTTTGGATATTTGGGAGCCTACTTAGAATGATTTCTAATATTCAATGAACTACTTACATTTTTCTTTTACCTTAAAAGGTCCCCGTAAGAGAGAGAGTAATAATCTGAGATTAAAAATTGAGGGTTTACTCATTTCAAATTTGGTTGTAAAGGAGAAAAACTTAAAAATATCCCAAACACAGCCCAAGAACTGTGCAAGCATAGAAGTGAACTATCCTAGACATCAAATCAACCACCGAACCGTTTGGATCTTCAGCAGTAAACGAAAAAAAAAAAGTGAAACTTATAATAGACCGTGGAATCCTTGAGTCAAAGCCAATCGAGTCAATATGATAAACAGAATGAGGAAATTGAAAACCAAAATATTAAGTCGGATGTGATCGACGGAAGCAAGCAAGCAGCATATTGTAGTTTAGTCAACGCATTTATTGCATGAATTGTGACGAAAGAGAAGAGTAAAATGAGGAAGCGACCATGAATAAGCCATGCAGAAGCAGAACCGGAGGACCTCGTTCTCCACGATTCCGAAGACGAAGAGAAGAAGAAGAAGAGACGCGCTGAAGACCTAACAAGAAACCGTCCTGCGTTTGAGTCTGAGAGTAACAAAACGAACATAGGAGTTGGTTATTCAATTTTCGGATTAAAAGAAAACAGAAACAGAATATGATATGACGATAGAAAGACAGAAGAAGTTTATTCAGAAGTGAAAGATTGCAGGTACCGTATATTCGGAACAGGGGTAACCGAAGGGGATAATGAGCTCTTGGCACAGAGTGGGTTGCTGTTTTTGGTGGCTACCACCGCCGTCGAAGCTGAGAACGGGGTTTCCGTTTCCGATCAGTACGGAGAGTGTTATGGCGAGAGTGAGGAAGAACCTCTGAATCCCCATCATCCCTCCAATGCATCCACCTGTGATCCTCTGCTTCGCTGCAACTATCACTCAATATTGCTTCCACGTTCGACCATTCATAATCTACCACGCGCCTCTCCCCGCGCGTTCTTCTCAGAACTCCAACGTAACACTGTAAGAAACATCGGAGCTCTGAAACTGTTTGTTACTCTCTCTCGCTGATGCGTGCCACAGGGTTAACCTATCATTCGCTTTATCTTCATTTTTTTTTCCTTCGTTTATTTTTTTACAGCTAAAAAATTGTTTTTATATTTAAAATATTCATTTTAATTTCTGCATCTTTAAAAATATTATTTTTCAGGCTTTATAGTTTAAATTCATAAAACTAAAAAGATTACTTATGTATCTAAAATATTTTTTTATTAACTGAAGTAAACATCCATATTATCATGTATTAAATATTAAGGACTTTGGTATATTTCAAAACATACAATTATATAGATAAACCTGTCAAATCAATATATTATTATTATTTATGTACGGACCAAGTTAGAGATGTTAAAAAATCATCGATATATTAAAAATTAAAATAATATAAATAAATAATAGAATAAAATAACATTATATAAAAATTTAATAAATAAGTTCAAAACATTAAAAATATATTTTGTATTTGTAAGATGTGAAAATAAAGTCCAATTAAGTTTAAAACTCCAACAATAATCACTATAAATAAGTGATCAGTTTAATAGATAAGTATAGTGTTTTTTTTATCTGATAATTAAACAAACTGATTATGACTTCATTATCCAAGCTTCTTGTAAGTACACACTCATTTAAGATTGATTTGAGAGTTGACTCAAATCCAATAGTTGAATGATAATCGACATGCAGTGTCTAAGAATATGTCCAAGTCTATAGAATATAGTAGCTAACCCAATAACCGAAAGTTCAAGTTATCAATAAAAAGTCGAAAAAAAAAATTAATAGTAAAATCATGTAATAACACTTTATATTTTCTATGCATATTATTTGTATTTTTTAACATTAATATATGCATAAAATGAAATCCACATGGGTGAAAAATGTTGGAAACGTCCCATAATGACTTAAAAGACACTCGATTCAGTTGGTTGCATGTATTTTTGGAAGCATATTGATAAGGGAAGTTTCATGGAATGGTTTTGGGCAGCCAACAAAATTACCGTTTAGCAGTTATGTAAATGTGTTGAGAAGCATAATCCACGCGCACTTGAAAGCAGTGAAGAAGGATTGGATCTGTTATTATCTTATCCATCATCGTTTTCATTTGTTCATATTATAATGAATTATTAAGCATTAATAACTAAACTCTATTACTTATTCTACCAACTGTGAAGTGTATATAAAGAACTCTCTTTTATTGGTCCACGTGTTGTACTTCTGGACTGGCCTCAAAAATAATTTAGGTCCTTTTTTATTTCTCTTAGAATAAAATTAAAAATATTTCTTCTTCTCTTCTTCCTTCTTTTTCTCAGTCTCGTCACTGTGGGTGAGCATAAAATGGTCAAATGAAGAAACACACATTAACATTAGATTTTTTTTAATTATTCCAAAAAATTCATTTCATATATATTCCAAAAAATTTATTCTAAAAATCCTTTTTCAAAAAAACTTTTCTAGAAATTCTATTTCTTTTCTGGAAAATATTTTTCATGAATTCTAAAAAGAATGTCCCGGAAAAACTTTCAGAAAAAATAATTCAGAATCATTTAAAAAGAGAATAAATTAGTCTTTTTGAAAATTGATGGGAGCAGGGAAAAAACACCCAATTTTCTTGTTCATGGAATTGTGCAAATTAAGAGAACAAAAATGGTCAATATTTAATAATAATATTCATATACTTTTGGAGAGTAAAAGAATAATTTGATATTTTCAATATAAATTCTAATTGTTTATCGTATTAAATTATCTAATAAAATTAATATGCTATTTTTACTCTATTAATACTTTTTTTTAACTTAAATAAATTTACCTTTCCCATAAAAAAAATGAAAAAATAAAAAAAATCAAGAAAACATTATTAAATTCCCACCATTCCTGTATAATAAGCAATAATTATTTATTTATTTAATTTTATTATTTTTCAATAATTTTTCTCTTTAAATATATTACATAAATGATTTGAAACTTTATACTGTGTATGAGACTGATACATCAAAATGATTTTACATCGGTTAGGAATCGAAATTAAACCGTCCCACATTAATTAAAAATGTAATTTACATAACTATTTTATTTTTTTCAACTTACCCGAGTTGTCTTTTTAGAATAAAATTATAGAAAACCCATGTGGTTTATTGATCAATAATTATAAACAAATTGCGTGAAAATTATTATCAATAATTATGTACCTGGAGGATTTTCAATTACATTAAATAATTATTTACTGAAAAATATTATACAGCATCATTTATAAAACTAAGGAATCAAATACTGAAAATCAAAATATTTAACTGGATAAATTAATTCGGTTATTGATCCTTTATATGGATACACATTTAGAACTTCCACATTAAATTTAAAACATTATACAATCCTAAAGAAAATATATATACATACATTATCAAGAGCATGGAAGTTTAAACAAAAGTAATCTAAACCGTTCTCATATCCTTTAGAGTTACATCTAAATAACTTTTTGTGTACCAAAATCTTAAATTTTGGAACTGCTGCTTTTGATGCCATGAAAACCGAATCAAATGAGTTGTGAACTTTTTATTTATGAACCAGAAAGGAAAGGAACCTCTGCTAGAGTTGGTAGGGAGATGTTGAGTTTATGAAGTGCTATATAGGCAACAATACCAGCAGCATAACCTGCAAAAGCAAAGCCACTAATCTGCAAAAAAGGAGATAAATGACTTCTGTTATGAACTACACACAACACAACACAACACAAACATATCATATCAAATTATCATCGTGTCTGATGTGCACAGTAGGAAATACCTTTCGTAGGTACCAAAGGAAGTCCACCTTTTCCATCCCCATGAATGCAACTCCAGAAGCTGAACCAATAATTAACATGGAACCTCCAGTTCCAGCACAAAATGCAATCAGTTGCCAGAACACAGAATCTTGAGGGAAAGAAGTGACATCATACATTCCCATTGTTGCAGCAACCAATGGAACATTGTCTATTACTGCAGAAATGAGACCAATAGTACTTGCAATCAGTTCACTGCTAGCAATATGTGCATCAAGGTAGTTTGCTATTTCTCGAAGAATCCCTGCTGCCTCCAGGCTGCCAAACACGGTGGGCAAAATTGATGAAATAAAACCAGTTAACATGAAAAAATTAGAAATTTCAAGATGTCACATAGTCACAGTTCATGCAAAAGAGAAGATCTGTCTCATAACCATACAAGGTAAACCGGGAAAATATATCATCTTTTCCAGAAGGCAGTCCAACTATACTTTTGGGGTATCAAAGTTATGTTTGGTTAAGTTTTCTGTAAACACTTGTATAAGAAGCTTTTTACAAGTTAAAATAAGTTTTTGAAAAGGCTAAATTGGATGGCTTTTACAAATTAGTTTATGGAGAAGTGCATTCTATTTTTTCTACTTTCTGGAGAAATTTATCCAAAGTCATAGCAAGTTCTCTTCTATTCAAAGGGACAATGACATATTGTTGACATTTTTTCATTGATTTAAATGCATGAACACTTGGTTATAGTCTAGAACTTGCCATAACAGAAAAGTTAAAATATATTTCCTCATTACCTGCTAACGGATAATAGAATTCCCAGGAAGAACAGTATTCCTTGAGTGTCTATCCTTGAGAGAGCCTGTGGTACTTTTAGCTTCTGTCTTTCAGATTCACCATAATGGATTGCATCTGTGAGGATCCAAAGCACACCGAGTCCGAGCAGCATCCCCATGTATGGAGGCAAACCTGTTAGAGCCTTGAATACTGGGACGAAAATCAAAGCTCCTAAACCCACTGAGAAAACAAGCTGTCCTCGAGGAGCGATTTGTTCAGATGCCAAGACATTGGAAGAATTTTGTCCCTTCTTGTTAACTTCGCTGAGCAGAAGAAGAAAAACTAACTAACATTATCTGAATTGTAATATGTGGAGCTAAATCTCACTATTCAAATAATCAACCTTTAACTTTTGCTGTGTAAAAAGAGTACCTGGTTAGAGACAATAGAGCCAGTGGAACAGCTAGAGAAAGGACTGAAGGTACAAATAAACTCTACAAGTAAACAAAATGCAATCATATATACATTCGTTCATTCCGCATTGCACTTGGTTGAATCCAAGTGTTCTTCATGCAATCAAAGATCAGTAACAGAAAGACTTTCACAAAGGAAATATTAATACAGGGCCATAAGTTATATGTTTAAAATCACTGAAACCAAAGAATATTTGAGGAAGATATTACTTATTAGTACAAATTTCATATACCACAAATTTATTGTGTAGTTTCTTTCACAGGAAAATTTTCCAGTGATTAAAGCAAACAAATCACACGGGAACAAATATCCAACAGATAACCTTCATTGTTTGAACTGTAGATATTTGGCCATGTATCCACAGCATAGTGGTTGTAACATCACCGATAGGAGTCCATGCACCCCCAGCATTTGCTGCTATTACAACAACAGCTCCAAGAATCCTGTGAGCAGAATCCAAATCAACAATCTGATGATTTGATAAGATGTAGCCAAACCATGGAATAGTTGGAGAATTCTAGAAATTGCAAATTAGAAGATTCACCCACTCCTCTAAAACCTTATGCCCTCAACAACATTTTTTCTTCTAAAATATCACTAAATACAGATTGCAAATTTATACAAGGCCAACGCCCTTTCATATGAATCACAAGCACTAGAAGGAACTAATAAAGTAAAAAGCTTACAGGAGGAAAAATTGTCAAGATCCCTCAAATGAGAATTGAGAATTTTTAGGAGAATGAGAAAATAACAAGCAAGCAAGAGTGTTGCAGTATAAAATTGCCTCAGGAAGGAGCAGAGCTATCAAGCTTATAAGTCTAGTGATCAAACCTTAGATAATGCATGATGAACGTTCCCAGTCTATCAATACTTGGTATTTCAGAAAATATGGTCATGTTTAATTCTTCACCACATAACTTAAACATTACATAGAAGTTAATAACATAACAGATACTTACTTTCGGTATTCAGATGGAGGTACTAATTTCCGCAATAGGGAAACCATAACTATGGTGGATGTAAGATTGTCTAGAACTGAACTGAGAAAAAATGTAACAAATCCAATCTGCAAATTGAACGTTAATTTGTCAACTTCCATTGTCGAGACAGAATAATTAGAGATACAAATACAGAAGATTTAGAACTTGTTGGGAAAGGGGCAGGGGGATTTGGAGTATGTCTGTGGTTCAGCTTATTTTAAAAAATAATTGTTTTTTATCAACTTTTTGAGACCTTTAGAAAAACAATTATTTTACAAAAGCAATAAAGCAGAAAACATGCACCAAGCCTTTCGCAATCTTTTTCTTGTGATGTCTTTTATTCTTTTAAAATGCCAACATTTATAAGGATCAAAATTTGAAAAGTTGTTGTTATTGTGCAGTTTAATTGGTACAGCATCTTTTTGAGGAAAGGAGCTCTTGAATCTGAGTCCCTTCCTGCTGTGTGTATCATCCAAATTTGACCACAAACTGTAATGTTCAATAACTAATGTAATCAAATCTCCAAGAACTCTCAATTTGCAAAGAATCTGTAGGAACCTTTTTTTGTAGGGTTGACCATGCAAGCACAAAGTAGGGAGAGAACTTACCACCCAGAGGAGGATGCGTGGATTTCGGGTTGTTATACTGTCAGTAACGAGCTTAAATCCTTGATGAGAATCAACAATCTCAACAACGGTCATTGCACCAAGCAGGAAAAATACTATTTCACTGACTTCCGCAGATGCATGTGTAAGCTCTGAAACGGCTATATCAGTTGAAGGAGCCTATATAAAATCCATACAAATAAATTGGAAATAGTAGTGGAAAATTCAATCAAAAGAAAGAGGAAGATAAAAACCGACTTCAAAACATAACATATAAACAGACCAGTTACTGGACATGTTGAAGTTCAACAAGTGAAGGGATACTGGGGATATAATTGAGGCCAAAAAATATTTGTCAAGTCACAAGTCTCTACAGCTAACAGATCAGCGGGCAAACTATCATTTATTAAGTCATTGTACTCTGGGATACTGTCACTAAGGAGACAGCAACTATAGGGTCAGGAAATTACATTTTTCTACAACATATTATGTGCATCAATAGCTACAAAAAAATGTAATTCCCATACGAAAAACTTCAATGTAAAATATAATATGTAGTTTGAAACAAAGCAACTTATATTCTTTAGGTCAAGAAAGCCCTCCTGAGTGTTATTATTTGTTCATAGACTGTTGTATTTGGATAACCATAGTTAGACCCATTTTTGACATGTGAAAAGTTAAGGGGAAGAGGGAGATTGCCCCCATTTACCTAATTGTATCTTAAAATTATTGCTAAGGTTAGGGGATGGGAGGAGAGCAAGTCCTTATTTTTGCATCAAAATATACTGGATGAGATGAGAAAGTAATTTGAAAACATAGCATCCTTAGTTTCACCATTGAAACTGTGCTTCTACATAAAAGCGGGATATGGAAGGGTCATACTTTTGTCCTTGTTTGTGCCTCCTTATCTCTTGCAAAGATGACTAAACAAACATTAAACAATCACTAAGAAAAAAGTGTATATGGTACTAGACACTTGAGCATCTCTTTTTCAATTGTGATTTACACATATGCATATACGGGAGTAGATGCATCAAGTGAATTCAAACTGTTCAGTGTCTTAGACATGATCAAACAAACAGCGATCTAAAACTTAAAAGCATGAGAATGGACACATTAAATCCAAACTAACTCAAAAATCAAAACAAAACAAAAATGTGGACATTTACCCCAAGACTCCGTATCACCCATAAGCTTACAGCCATCAACAGTCCCACGCCACTTTTATTGAAGGCTAGAGATTCTTCGAATATGATCCCTGCATATCCTAGTACAAATAGCAAAGCCATAGCAAGATCCTGCAGTCCAATGTCATAGAAAACAAATAACTATTGGAATATGCATATTTAGAAACGTTTTCCCAAGATCGTGCACTTCATTGTGAAATGTGCAGCATAAATATCAGGATAGACCAACAGAGGACATCGATGAACCTGATTGGTAGCCACCCAAGAATGGTTAATTGCCATAGCCCCAGTTGCAGCTGCTGCTAATATTGCTAGAGCTTTGAGGGAATCAGTCTTAGGCTGGTAGCTTTCTTCAAACTCTTGTGAACTTGTTTCATCCAGTGAACATAGGGGATCACAACTTCCAGATTCCGGTGCCAAGTTCTGGTACCGTTTTCAAAGTGAACAGAGTGTGAGCATTATTAACATATAAGAAGCAGTTTCTCAAACTTGTAACAGAACTAATATGCACTCTTTCCAGATGCACATGTTAACTGACTGAATCACCAAAATTAACCATTTGATTTTACATTTAGTTTCTTTTTAAAGTTCACCCTACCACCATTTTTGTTTTTACTTTTTTTGAAAGAACTAGTCAATCCATTAAACATTACAGTGATGAAGTTATCTCCTTGATACAAAAAATCGTCACATGAAATAAACTAATTCAAAATAAAGACAGTAACTAATTCAAAATAAAGACAGTTGGAATTGAATACCCAGTCAATCTACTGCAAATTTTCTATCTTTCATGGAAAAGTGAGGTGCCCTTAACCCAGATTATGCACCCCAGCATCAAATATCCAATATGGTAAACTATAAAAACACAGTGACTGAAAGGGTATTGCTAGAACTTGGTTAATGGGTCATACAGAAGAGAACCAGAACCTGTGACTGTGAACTTTGTTGAAGCTGAAACGAAGAAGATGTAGGGTCTCTTTCCTTATCTTCAGCACGTGCCAATACATTGTGACGAAGCAACCTGGGAATTGTACCCGTGAATTTGGTTCTGACAGATGAGGAGCCAAAGAAGGGTGAAGATTCAACAGAGCACAGAGCATGAAGGGGACGTTTAGAGCTTCGCAAATGCTGGAATATGGACAAGTGTGTCGCAGTTGAAAAAGTAGCCATTCGAGCAACACAACCAAATGGGTGTTCTTCCTCGCATAGACGACAACCCAACGGAGTTTCATGAGTACCAAAAATAACATTATTACCTAATTATGTTTTATTTTTACTCTTTGTAACCTTCTTTGATCCAAGAACCATGATTTTGACATGTTCTATGCAAGTTACCATTGTTCAATGCCAGATATTAATTTTTAAATTTTAAAAATACAATTTTTATGTTTACAAAGGTTGTATTGATGTAAAATATTGATAATAGAATAAAGTTTTTCTCATAATCAAACACAATGTAAAAAACAAACCACTATTAAACTTTTTTTAAATAAATTATTATATTATAATAAAATGATAATATTTTTAGATATTTAGTGAATGAAACTAATATTAATGTATTATTAATTTTTTATAAAAGAAGTTTATCTCCTATTTTCCATTATGTTTTTTTCATATTCAAAGCAATAACACTATTTACAAGAATCAAAACTGTTTACTCGTAAAAACACTATATCACTAATGTTTTGTTTGGATTAGAGGATGTGAGTGAAAAGTTGAGGGTGTGGAGGAGTAAAAGTGTGAAGAAAGTCTCGAGAAAGTTGTAAGTGTTTGGATTAGGAAATGTTATAATAGATGTGTGAATAAAGTTTATTGAAAAGTATGAATGATGTGATAGTTATGAGAGTATTTTAATATATTTTGAATAGTGTAAATTGTAAGATTACAAATTTATTCTTATAAATAAATAGGAAAATGAAATATTAATTAATTTAAAGGACATTTAAGTTAATTAAAATAATTAGTATTATATTATTTAATTTCTATTACATTATGTTATA
>Ga0123341_1001421_pt1 | contig 17914 bp, 11 predicted proteins | sample Turbeapinknodule_FD_89959 | JGI IMG/M metagenome (GOLD analysis project Ga0123341, IMG submission 89959) | Root nodule microbial communities of legume samples collected from Mexico - Turtle bean Mexico pink nodule | ecosystem: Host-associated > Plants > Roots > Nodule | place: Mexico: Nepantla...
CCCTCCTCCTCCCTCGCCACCGCCGTTTCCCCTGTCTCCGCGCTTCGTCCCCGGAAATCCTCGTTTCTGACAACAACGGCGTCCCGGCTCCGCCCTCCGATCCGAGCTCCATCGAGGTGGACGCTGTGACAGAGGCGGAGCTGAAGGAGAACGGGTTCCGAAGCACGCGGAGGACGAAGCTGGTGTGCACGGTGGGGCCCGCCACGTGCGGGTTCGAGCAGCTGGAGGCCCTGGCCGTTGGAGGCATGAACGTGGCGCGAATCAACATGTGCCACGGCACGAGGGAGTGGCACAAGGAGGTCATCGACCGCGTCCGGCGGCTGAACCACGAGAAGGGCTTCGCCGTCGCCATCATGATGGACACTGAAGGCAGTGAGATTCACATGGGTGATCTCGGTGGCTCTTCTTCTGTCAAAGCCGATGTATTTATTTATTACCCTTTTCGCTATCACCCGCTTCCTTCCTTCCTTTGCCTCTTCTTTAACATTCACTTATACTCATTCTATAATATCACTCTTTGCTTTCAGGACGGTGAGATCTGGACCTTCAGTGTTAGAGCCTTCGATTCAGCTCTCCCCCAACACACCATCAATGTCAATTATGAAGGCTTTGCCGAAGGTTAACCAACATATTCAAACTTTTTTTTTTATTTTTTTGTCATTAGGCCTTAACTGCTGTGAGGTTGTTGATGGAATGTGATGTGATGTGGCAGATGTGCAAGTGGGGGATGAACTTTTGGTGGATGGAGGAATGGTTAGGTTTGAGGTGATTCAAAAAATAGGTCCAGATGTTGAATGCCGTTGCACTGATCCTGGCTTATTGCTCCCTAGAGCCAATCTCACTTTCTGGAGGAATGGTAGTTTAGTGCGAGAAAGGAATGCCATGCTCCCTACTATTTCTTCCAAGGTTGCTTATTCACCCTTTGCCTTTTGCTTATTGCATCTCTTTATTGCTAATTTTGTTTACCAGCACATCTTTAAGTTCTATTTTGTCATTTACTTTGCCTTTAGCAAACAAGAGGAGCTTGCCAATGCTGTACTATTACTATGATAGTGTTATCCAATCCAAGTTAGTTGGGAGTAATTTGGTGCCCATGGGCCCAAAACTCTGGCAACCATGAGTGTATCGAGATATAATACTAAGGTTTATTGTTGTAGAACTCTCACATCCCCGTCAATGTGTTTGTTGGATACAACATACATTAACCATGCATCTTATAGAGCAATATGCTTCCTATTTTTCACTTCAACTGTTAATTGGTATCTTGTATGTATGTATTCCATGTTATTCCTACTTAGTGGGAAACTCTCCAAAAGAGAATGCACTTATGCTTGGACTCTTATATATGTCCACTGTCGGATTAATATGCTTAATGTCTAGGTGATCGTTGTTGTTTCACTATCAAATTAAAATATATTCAGTATAGACCGTCTAGCGTAGTGCTAGACTGTCTAACACCAAAAGGATGATAGTATAGATAGGATCAGTTAATCCAAAGTCGTCTCCCAACGAAACCAATAGTAAATCCACTCAATCACTGTTCACAATTCATCTAAAAGCAATAAAAGTCAGGAATAACAATAAAGATTAAAGGGGGTTTAAGGATGTTTAGCAGAAGAAGTAAAGTAGGCGATGAAAAAAATAAAAAAAAGCAAAATAGGTGTCTACTGATGTATTCAGTGTGTCACTCTCCTCCAAGTGTCTACTCATAAGATGTTTAACTTCTACCTCTTGAATTAAGAAAACTAACCAAGAACTCCAATTAAGAAAATAACTGAATTCTCAACAAGCGTCCAAAAACAATTTCCTTACAAAAACCATAATTCAAAACAATCATATTGTCTAGCATAATCTACTACAGGGAATCTAAGGGCAAAATTTTATTGAATAGAAACCTCAAAATTTATGGCGAAATAATAAGAGAATCAACCAAAAAGAGTTTAGTCTTCCATGCGAAGGCAAAACAGATTAATTACAAAGAAGAAAACTAAGACAATTATAATGCTTTGTTTTACTAATGCGTCCCAGAGTGGGACGCAATTCGATTTGCTCCAATCTCCTTGAAGCCTGTATGTATTTACAAGTTTCTTTGCTCCATGGATCTCAGAATTATATTCTATCTCAGATATCATTCACAAATTCTCAATTTCCAACTTTTTAGAATCTTCAGATTTTGTTTCCTGTTATGTGGCTCTTCTTATTCTCCTGATGATTTGTTTCTAATTCTGTTTTTGAGATATTGTAGAGTTTATTCTCTATTTCTTTCACTCAGATTTTGTGTCCCGTTTTGATTCAGAGAAGCAACTTGAACTTTTCTTGATCGGGTCCACTCGTCGCAACCGTCTATCGGACAATTCTATCATGTCATTTAGTCTAAGATTTTAACATCAAACTCTTTCTACACCTTTATCTTCATTACACTTGATGTTACTAAGGTGTTTTCTTCATATGAGTTGTTGGACCGTCTACTTCATATAACCACTAGATTGTCTAGTTAGACCGTCTGGAAGTACCAAACTAACAGTAAAAACAGTTAAGGCCAAAACAAACCAAGTTAGATTAATCTTATTTAAAACAGTGGATTTGTACATAATTTTTGTCCAATATAATTTTGATAAAAGATTCTAAGTGTGACTAAAATTATGCTCATCACTAGGTAAAAAGGAGTCGACCCAAGTTGATCATTTCTGTTAACATCACACTGATTGTGTTGTTGGAAAATGTTTTGTTACATCTCCATGAGTTCCCAAACAGGTTATCGTAGTATGTACATTTTTTATGGCAATAAAGACATACTATACAAATTCCTACCTTATGGGAGTGAATTTTAGAACAAATGAGTCTAGTTAAGTAGACAAAATGGGAGATAGAGAGAAATGGTCGAAAAATCCCTATTGATTGAAAACAGTGTCTCATATTCTTCATTTATGTAAGTAAAAGTATAACTTCGATATTCTCTAGTTTTGAACTCCACAAGTTTGTCATGTCAATTAAATAGTTGTAACCATAACAAGTTTGTTTATATTGGCATTGTCTTCTTTTTTATACCTAAAGATAATATTACCCTTGAAAATTTGTCTCTCACCTAGATAAATTCTTAGTATCTTAACTAACTTTCTCATAAATTCGAGTTTTCACTTAAAACCCTTGCATGAGTGAAATACTCTGCTTTAGTTTAAACTTTCTAAACATTTTTTTTGTACCATCATTATTCTATAGTTTTGTGTTGGTTGGTTCTAGGCATGTCATGTAAGTAGCACTTCTCTTGATTAAAGGCATTTTTGGGAGAGTTTATTCATAGTTTATTTGGACTTATTATATGACATAAACACTTTTGTAAGTAATTTGAATAATCTAAAATAGCATGTTATGTTATAACCTATTTCCAGCTTATGTTAAAACATAGCTTATAAAAAAACATTTTAATCCTATTTCCTCTTTCACTAAAGAATCAACTTATATATAAGTTCTTACGTGATGAATAAACAATTTCTATAAGTGTTTAATTAAGCTGTTTACTCAAATGCACCCTAAATATCCAGAATTTGTGATCTTTGTCTTGAATCAATGCATAAAGTTTTCCTTGGGTTGAGGTAGGCAACATTAGATAGTTTCGAATGGCTGTTGCCTTGGGGAAGAGAGGTTTTCCTTCTTTGATGGGTTTTATTTCATATAGGTTCTATACCTGCAATTTCCCTTGAACCAGAGCCCCGTTCTCTGAGTATTTTTATCTTACATATCGATAAATAGCCAAACACTTGAAGAACTCACCCGTAGAAGAAATCGGTTAAAAGGGGGAGAATCAAGTACTTAAGTATTCCACTAAACATCCCATACTTCTCAATCTGGAACTTAAACATTCCATAATAACCAATTTTCTACCATATAGCACCATCCCCCAGAGACCTTGTCGTGGTAGCTCACACTCTGTGATGACATCTTACTCGATGATATTTCACTCAAATTCTCCCTCTGTCATAACCATCCATTGGTCGGAATTCTTTGTAGACACCATCTACAACCATCTTTAACACCAATTCATGAGCACCCAAACACATGGGAACCCACCCTTAAAAGCTAGTGGGTAAGGGGGAGAATCAAGTACTTCAATATTCTACCGAACAATTTATGGGACTTAACCTACTCCATAATACCCAAGTCCCTATCACATAGGCAGTTTCATTTTCTATCAACTGGTTTCAGATCTCAGATTTAGTAGTCTTGGTATGGGGTGCTGGATTCAACAATGAAAAAAGTGGGAAAGTCGTGCGTGGTTGACATTATTGGTGGAAGAACAGGAAACAAGGGCATTAGAGAAGATTGAAAAATCCAGAATTTGAAGGAAATATTGCATATTGCACTAGATCAAGGTGGATTAAGTTGCTGCAATAGGAAATTGTGCTGTAAAGGCTCTTAGGGTTGTGCTTTGAACTGGTGGCTTTGGTTGAAACTGTGCAGCTCAAACAACTTAATTTATGTTGTGAAGGTGGTGCTGAAGCAGTTCCTGCTTGAGTATGACCCAGATTTACCACTCTATGCACTGGATGAAGAGCCAAAATTGGAGTGATGTGATGATTTTGGGATAGGCCATGATAACAGAGTGTTGTTTGATTCCTTGAGAGATTAATTAGGTTATATTCCTCCAATTTATCTAACTGATCCCCTAACTATTTTGCACTAACTATCCTTGATCACTTTTCCCTTCCTTTCCTTTCCATTCTAAAGTATCCCCCAAGGGGAAATTAACAACTTAATTTTGCATTATTACCCATCCTTTGTCAGCTTTGACGAAACATGTGGACTGTGATTGTGTTGATCTCGGTTCAATTTGATGACAAAACCATGTCCAAGACCTTAAAATTTTTTAATTTTGCATTGCATATGGTGAAGGCAAGTGATTTCCATGGTGCAATGTGGATCTTTGATGATTTCTAAAGTCTAATAATTATCAATGCAAAAAGTTTGTGGGCTTTATTCTTTTAACCATTCATGTTGATTTCAGGTGATTCATGTATTGAAGCCAAATTTCCTTTAAGCGGAGATCTGTCCCATATAATTTAATTCATTTATCTGATTTTCCATATGCAGGATTGGTTAGACATTGATTTTGGTATTGCTGAGGCTGTTGATTTTATTGCCATTTCATTTGTCAAGTCTGCTGAAGTTATTACTCATCTTAAAAGCTACATTGCTGCACGCTCTCGTGATAGGTATGTACTGAACTGTAATTAAATATTTCTATTTGAAACTATTATCAACATATCATTTCTATTACTATTATTATTTAATATTGACCAGCAGAGTACTTTTATTATTTACCATTTTTGTTATATTAAGAAATCACAGTTAACAAGTAGCACAATTGATAGAGTTCTATGAATTATAAAATTATATCACATTCACTTTCATCTCCTTTGTATTTGTTAGATTTATATCCATGTTTCAGCACCTCCAAATCTGTCTATCAATATTTGGATTGGAATTGCCCTTATCCTTTTTTGTGGATCCTAAACCTTAAACAAATACTGCACATGACACTTGTTGGGAGACAAAGCTGTGCGATTTCTGTGCATCTGTGATATTTCCTTTAATGTTAATCTTGCAAAGACCAATGGTCCAAGCAATTTTATACTCTAATATCTGCTAATATTGAGAGTTAAGATTGACATACTGTAATGTGATGAATCTGGTGATGCAGTGATATTTCTGTCATTGCAAAGATAGAAAGTATTGACTCATTGAAGAATTTAGAAGAGATCATTCAAACGGCAGACGGAGCTATGGTGGCAAGAGGAGATTTGGGTGCTCAAATACCTTTAGAACAGGTTCCAGCTGCTCAACAAAGGATTGTTCAACTATGCAGGCAATTGAATAAGCCTGTTATTGTTGCCTCTCAATTACTTGAATCCATGATTGAGTACCCTACACCTACAAGAGCTGAAGTTGCAGATGTTTCTGAAGCTGTCAGGCAACGGGCTGATGCTTTGATGCTTTCTGGTGAGTCAGCCATGGGCCAGTACCCTGAGAAGGCCTTAACTGTTTTAAGGAGTGTCAGTTTGAGAATTGAGAAGTGGTGGAGGGAAGAGAAACGCTATGAAGCTATGTTGCTCCCATCTGTTGGGTCTTACTTTTCAGAAAAAATATCTGAAGAAATCTGCAGTTCTGCTGCTAAGATGGGTAAGCAGTCTTTAAGCCTTAAACTTGCTTTCTTTTCCTTATTTTTACCCTAAACCCTAAACTGTTTCATATTTGTTTTGATTTGTTGCATCGGTCTATATACTGTTTGAATTTAAATTACTTTTTATAGGTCGCAATACTACTTTCCAATAGTTAAGTTTTATAATCAAAGTAATGAGCCTAAAACCATAATACACGAGGCTTGTTTATCTTTTTCTTTACTATAATATAAGAGGTTTATTCTATTCTTGACCATTAGTTTTCTTTGACGAGTTCACAATTTATAGTTTTCACATATCTGAAACACTATATAATGATTATTGACTGCTTAGTTAAAACACCTGTTTCACTCATAATTTTCAGTCTCTTATAATCCAAAAACTCTTTTCTATTTTTGGTTTTGTTTGTTTGTTAGTCGTTTGATGATGCGTGCTTACTTGTTTTGAACTTTGGCAGCCAATAATTTAGAGGTGGATGCACTTTTTGTGTACACGAAGACAGGGTACATGGCATCTTTATTGTCACGATGCCGTCCTGACTGCCCAATCTTTGCTTTTACTACCACTTCATCTGTCCGGAGGCGTCTCAATCTCCAGTGGGGCTTGATACCTTTCCGTCTGAGCTTCTCAGATGATATGGAAAGCAATCTCAATAGAACCTTTGCGTTGCTCAAGGCCAGAAATCTCATCAAATCAGGTGACCTTGTCATTGCAGTCTCAGATATGTTGCAGTCAATACAAGTGATGAATGTTCCTTGAGAACATGTTTCATTCCTTCTGAAACCCAACATAGCCGTTTGTTCAAAACCTCGGATGCTGCTAGAGCTAGATTGCTAAATTCGGACTGAGACTTCATGAATGAATTTTGTCATTCTGTCTTTTCAATTTATAGGACGCAACTAAGTTTGGGAGAGTTTATGTTATTACAATGAAGTCTTTATTTTAATGCTTACACCTTGAAGCTCTAGACATCTTTTAGGCGAGTGAGGCAATATAGTCGATAGCTACCCTTTTTTAAGCTGTATGACATATCAGCATTGCTGTTTTATTTCTTTGTAATTTGTATTAGTGTACCACTTCAATATTGGCTATAATGTGAAGTTTTCAGAAAGATTCCTAAGTAGTCGCATATCATTATGCACAATGTATTTGTTCTGAGCAAAACTCAATGCTAGTAGAGGAAGCAAATCGGCATCCAAGTATTTTTTTTAGAAGAGATTGTATTTTGTTGGAAGTGCAGAGGTTGTTTAGCAGTTATGTGCACACAATTTAGGGGTGAGGTGTTATTACTCTATGTAATTCATACTCTTCTTTAAATTGGGTATTTTTTTCCTTCAGATCCATTTCTAGAATGAAAGGAGATGTGTCAAGATTTTTATACAATTGGGACCTGTTACTGTTAGTGGGGGATGTCCCCACCAAAGCCAGAGTGTTGTGGTCAATACATGTCAGGATGGGGTATCATGTCGGGTTGTAGTTGGGCTTCATTGGGCTAGGTAATCTGAAGATTTTGTTGGGCTGACGTTAGGCCCACGTTCTGTCCAGAAAAGTATTCATGCACAGATTTTCTGTGTGGACCTCATGGCCAATATTTTCAGTTGCTTCACTTCAGATACTTTTAGGATACTCGAAGTGTCATTGACGAATAATGTATGTCCTTAAAGTTGATCGAGGAAAGGAAATGAGTGAGTTTCCCAAAGCAACGTTTCCTTCATTTTTTATACTGTCTAGGATTGGCTTTGAGTAGAACCTCATTTACTTCACTGTTTCTTTCGTCTTTTTCTTTTTAGTTGGTTCCTTGCGGGCAAAAGCATGTAGAATGCACGCTACAAACTCGACGATTAAATCTTAAACGGATATGCGTTGGCTCATTCACAAAGGGTCTGTTAAAGGTTTGAGTTTGACAAATTTATTCTTCCAAGAAACTGGTAATACACTGTCCGTGCTTTCACACAATGTAATGCTTGCTTTAGAACATTATTTACTCATCAAATTTAAGCATAGTTTCCGTACAATTATGCTTATACTGGTAAAGAATGGAATTATTCAATGTTTTTCTTTCCTATGTACCCTACCACATATATACGGCAAAAGTAAAGATCAACTGGATAGGTTATGTCATAAGTGAGAACATAGAAATGGATGAGGACATGATGTAATTACTACCAAATCTTGTACTCTAATTATTATTACTTTCATTAAGATTCATAAGTTGGAAATCTGAAATCTGAAGCAAGGTGTTGCTGAGCCTTCTTCACACTTAATTTTTAAAAGCGACAAAGTATCTACTCAACACAAAAATTGGAAATCCCTGATCAAATTTGATGGGAAGTTGCATTGTTCTACTTGTACAGATTTCATTAAGGTGCATCAGTTTGTTATGTACTCTATTGAAGAAAATTTATATATCTCATTTATAGCATTTGTTGTTTGTTGTTAAATATAGATGTCAGCTATGGAAGTTATGACATAAAATGAGTTTAATAGCTATACATTGTCAATGTAATGGTTTTTACAAGACAATAAATCAGAAATGATTGTTAATATAAAATTCAATAAATTAGTTGATTGAAATGACCGAATAAAATTACTTACATGGTCAATGCGCAACCCTTTTTTTCTCAATTTAATTTGATTATTTTTACCTGTAAGTGAGAAAAAAATCTGTCCACAGAAACTGTTTCTACATAAAAACAAGAATAGCATTTAAAAATATTACATTAAATGTAATGTACCAGTAGTATTTTTTTAATCCATTGTGTATACAGTACTGAGTTCTACAGTATAAATGAAGTTATTAATGTATCTGCCTCGTAAAGAACTCAATTGCAGTGAGTAATTAAAATATTTCACTGAGTGATGGTATTTACAATTGTTATATGGTCCCCTGAACAGGTACCTTTCTTGGCTTGTTTGTCCTCCATTCCAGGCCAACCCCACCCAGAAAGGGGAAAGGGCCAAAAAGGAAGTGTGAGAAAAAGACGTGGAATGTGTAAGTGACCTTAACTACATTGATAAAAGTCATATATATGCAGTGTTACAAGTCTTTTTAAGCTGCTTCCAAACAATGCAAGAACTCCATATGTGACCCTTTAACTTTCACAATTAAAATTTGAATAGTGGTACAACTGCTCTTTTTGTTGCTTCTTTATTGTTCTTTTCTCTTTAACTTGAACCTCCAAAGAACCTAAAGATACACATAGAACAAACGAAAGATGAAATTAAATACACAAAAGAGAGCCCACCGTCTAAAAGACCAAAAAATAAAAGGAGAGAAGATGCTTATCTGCATACAAATTTCACATGTATTTCCAATGCATTCATGTACCAATATCTTTCACTCAAGCTAAACACACAAACAACTTATAAGGTGCCTTGTTCTCATCATTTTAGCCACGTTGCTTACAATTACAGGCATGTTTTTAGAATAAAATTCTTTTAAGAAGTTATGAAAAAAAAAGTAACTATTCCATGGAAAAAGATCAGTATGCAGTATATTTATAACACCTTGTATTTGTTTAACCAGAGTATACTGAATTTATGTGTGATATGCATTAAGTAGTGGAAAATTTATTTCCTTTTTCTGATAGCAGAATAACTAGAATGGTGTGTTAGGAGTCAGAAGTATTGTAGTGCAATCAATTGAAACCACATAGTAAAGTGGCCTTCAACTTACCACACAAGGCCAACAGATTCGGCTCAAACTATCAAACTCCAACTCCATAATTCAGTGGACCCGCATTTGCAATTTCAAGTTGAGGAAAAAGATGTGAAGGTGATTTCAAAACTTGAAGCAGCATATAACACCTGCTACACTACCCATTATTAAGGTCACTGACAAATGACATAAGGTCCTCATACTCTTCAAGTTAATCCGTAGTTGGGTTTGGTCTACACTCCACAGAGATCATCCAAACTGAAGATTTGATCGTCACACGTGAGAAGATATTTGCTGAGGTTAAATCACTTGTTTCAAACGGGTGGTTAAATCATCTAAGAAAAAACTGTAACTCTGATGGAAATTTGTAATTTTGTGAAATTTTTAGCATCATCACAGTGGGCCCCACCTGGAAAACCATTAAGTGGCTCACAGATTCATCATCAGCCATGACTCTCTCAGCCTATGATGTGTATAACATCATCATAGAACAGTTAAAATGTGCCATTATTTGAGCACACCCAGAGCTCAAATCAAATCAATGGTACAAACTTAGTATCAAGCACTGTGTTTGGCTTTTGACATAGGAAAACTCAACAAGAGTAAAAATACAATATGTATCTCACTGTAAAATACTCTTGCTGTCCAACTTAATCTGAGTTTATGGTAAATTTATTAATTTCTATAACTACTATTTTAAAACTCACATCAATGATAATAGTTTATTAATTTTAGTTAAACTCAAAGCAAACAAAAATCCCATCACAAGAATTCCAAAGATGGTTTTGGTGGGGAGGAACATGGTCTGGGGGTCTGGGGTCTGAGGCATCATGTCCTGTTTGGCCTTGCTTATCAAACACTTTGTGTCCTTATCAGTCATCATCTGCAGTTTTATTTTATTTATCTGCCTAGAAAAATTAATGTAGTTGAGACACCAACTTTTGTTGCAATTGATACAAACAAACACATATTTATTTATTGTTTGAATAACCCAGGATGAAGCGGCCATTTATAATGACGTTAGGCCACACATTTGAATGTGGTGTGTTTATCATATTCACAACAAGGAAAATAATCAAGCCGTAAGACGAGTTCAAACGTCCCGTAAGCAAGAAGATTGAGCAAGTACACTCATAATTATTGCCTTAGAGTCATTATATTATTCACAAATTTATATCAGCAAGGCACCGCAATAACATAATAGTTAGATAGATTGATAGATTCAGACCGATGAGAAAGAGGATTTGAATTAATAAATGCTGTGTTTGGACAATAGCTGCTATATCCATATCAATTAGTGGAACTAACAAGGTCAAACAAAGCATTCTTTATTATTTTATACACCATACTCTCTAACTCTCAGCAAAATAAAAAATATTACATGCAATCAACAAAAGTGGGTCCAATCTCATGTGCCACATTGCTTCAAATTATTCAAACATGAGATTGCAAAGGGGTGCATTAGGTGATCAAGATATACCAGTTGACTAGGTATACGGGTAAATACTAAATGATGGCATGGTAGGCCAACGATTGAGGTACTTTTGGGGAGTGTGGACTGTGACCACCATGTCTCTCTCTATCTACCTAAGTGCTTCAGTGCTGGATACCTATTCTCTAGTTTTCGGTTGCTTCTGTTGGGTGGTCACCCACATTTTTTACTCACTGCATCATCATGCTTTTCTATCACCAATTATTCCTCATATATTTCGAACATCTTCATCACTTTTATTCTCATTCATTTGCTCTATCGAACAAGAGGGTAACAATTGTGTTGTGTAGGGATATAACATTATGAAGAAAAGAGAGATGAGGCACACATATGTTTTTCTCTATTACATGTTGCGAAAATGGTGAAATGTGTTGATTTTTGTGAGACAGTGAAAGTCACATGAATGAAGTCTTTTGGTTTTTGGGAAAGAAATTAAATCAAGAAAGTGCCAAATAAGTTTACTCTGCACACTACATTGACAATCGATCTAAAACAGGCTAGCTAGTTTACATTGATTGATCTGGACATTCCATGGAAATAGTGACGTAAAATCTTCCTACAACCAAAGTTAAAAGTGTCTCAATAAAGTGAAAATTGAACGAAACGAAAGTAGCAAATGAAAACTAATCTAAACCTACTCATAGTTAAGTAAATTGAAAAATGAAAATTCCCCTTTTCTTTTCTTAGATCCTACATAAATTTCATGTTTCTCTTTCTCTAATATAAAAAAATACTAAATAAAATGTCATTAACCAAGTTATTAATAAGGTGAAATATCTCATCTTTATGACTTATGAGAAATGAATAAGAAAATAGGAATATAATATAAATTAAGTATGAAAGTAAATGTGATTTGAAGCTGAGTCTCTTGTTGTGAATATATTATTATGTATGTTTTGTAGTCTTATCTTATATATTCTTCTAAAGGTTAAGATGATTTCTACAAAATTAAAATGTTGTTTTTCTTTTGATGTGGTAGTGTGAATGATGCTTTCTTTTGGGTCAATAGGAGGAGAACAAAGACATTTTTACACTTTAAGTTAGATGAGATAATAAATGTGTTATTAATGAACAATGTATACCTTTAAATCTTTATATATTTATAATATTTTAATAGATCTTTATTTCCATGGCTTTTACTCATATGTCCAAGTCATTCTAATACTCTATTCATATATAAAGTTGTAATTACTTGTCCACTACATATTATAATAAAGACTGAAATGTTGAAGTTGTAGGTTGGCCACATCTTTTAAAAAGATTATCCGTACACTAACCCCCGAGGAAGGATAAATGGTAAAAAATTTGAAGAAAAAAAAATCAATTTCATTGGAAGAAACTTTGTTGGGCATAGTATACATTGACTCAAAGCTCAATGAGTCATAAATGACAAAGAGTTTTAATAATAAAGGTATTGGGATGAATTTTTTTTTTTTGCAATGGTATTAATGATTATGAGAGAAGGTCATGTGGAAAAGTAGAGAGGTCACATTTTTTAATATGTTGGATTGAAATTATCAAGCAATCATAAATCGTTGAGGTTCTCTAAATATAAATGATGTTTAATGTAACACTCCGAAAATGTATCTAACTATTATAATACATGTTTTACATATTTTTATATAAGCTTAGACTTTTTCAAAAATATTCTATTACTAGATTATGACTTATAGAAATACAAATATTAATAATATAAGGTTCAAAACTACATTCTAAAACTCTCCAAACCCTCCGACAGTTATCTGATCATCTACTCGTGTACGTATTATAGTCATCGCAGTTCAAAGAGAACAAGAAAAACAAGGGTAAGCCAATGAAAAGAAATTCCATAACATATCTAATTCCTGCAAAAAGAACCAATCAAACCAATCATTTATAAACATTTTTTTAAATGTTGTCATATAAAATTTCAATACCATTTCCATCATTCATATAAACGACACATAGATCTATTTTCAATCACAATCATTGGATTTCATTTCAATCCACTGACTACACATAAATTCATCGTCTTCCAGAATACTCATTAAGTATGCCCCTACTAGAGACTAACACCCGATCCAAAGATTACCCGTGAATACAAGAGAAATGATCAGGGTAAGTTCCAACATTCAATACCGAGTGTCTATAGCAGGACCCGGTGTGTATGAACTCCCTCTCAACTTCTCACGATCTGATATCTTAGTCTATATGGCTTAGATCATTAGTGAAGCTAGATGATCTCTATTAAACATAGGATTTTCATACTTAATGCCATCAAACAACAACTCATACATCCCAAATGTATGACATCAATTTCATACAATTTTCATCATTCATATATAATACATATTATTCAATCAATAACATTTAAAAATTCATACCATTCAAGAATTTTTCCAACATCAAAAACAATATTTAACTTTCAAACTATCAAAATATAATATTTATACATGTTCACACAACATAAAATCAAACAATTTTATCAACTAACATCCCTGCAAGAAAATTGAAACTTGGGACCATGTCCCCTCCACATTCAGATCTTCTAGCTTAGGGTACTATTGAAAGTTAAAGTTAGCTTTCTTACCTGAAATTCCTTATTCTGATGGAAATTCTACCTCAAACAAGGAAACCACTAAAAAATTTATGAACCTATAGCAAGTTATCCAAACATTACCAAAAATTTTAGTATCAGCTTAATCAAGTTGAGAGAAACACTTTTCTCAACTGGCCCCACTAATATTGATGACTAAATCATAGAGAAAAACAGAGAATAAAGGATCTTTAGTGTAAAAATGAACTTACTATGTTTGAAAATCCGATAGGGTAGAAATGTACCTTTACTCCTCAGTTACAACATGGTGTGATCAGGTTTTGGAATAAATGAGGTATGAGAGAGAAATTGAAGAGAGAAGGGAGAGGGAGAGAGAAAAAGAAAAACAAAAAAAGAGGTAGGGGGGGTGGTTCGGGTCCCTGTTTTTTTTTTTTTTTACGAAGGGGGGTACAATTAACCCCAACAACAAAAATTTTCGTCCTAAAAAATTAGCTTACCTAGAAAATTTAGGATATGATTATCTTATCTTCTCTTTTATTCCTCAAGTGGTACCACAACATGTGAAATTTCACAACAATTTGACTATATCGATGTTTTTATCATGAAGTTACTTTACTTGAGAACCCTTTTTTTTTGTCTGATTTCATCTTAAAAGACAAATCTCTTATTGAACTAAATCATATACTAGAATATGACCTATGACCAAGTATATATATATATATATATATTTAGTTACAATACACAAAAATATTGTGAATGGTTGTTAAAGGAGAAAGGTAAGAAAAATTCATATGCAAGGTCTATTCCCCTGATGATCTTACAAGGTCCCATGAACTTTGGATAGATATGATTGTTCTCCCTTCATCAAGGAATGACGTAACTCTCAAAAAATCGTGTTTACCCATAGAAAAACTTAAAGGTCTTCTTCCTTTATCTGTATCATTATTCTGCGTGCTTGAAGATATCTTCAATCTTCACGGTTCTCAAAATTTGACTCACAATTGTTGATAATTGAAGTAATGAAAATACGCTAAGTTTTTGCTTGTGTAACTTCCTCTTGGTGCATACTAATAAATGTTCCGTTGTATTTTTCCTCCATCACAAACAAACGATCTAAGTTAATCCCATGTTCTTCGAGTCTTTCGTAATATTTTTGTTGAAACGTTCTTATCAAATTTCTTAAGAGATTTTGATGTGATCTAACTCAATAATCCACAACTTTGTTGTATTCTAACATGAACACAGACATTTCACACTAACCTCTCTGCAAGCATATCTCTAATAACACTCATGTTATCCAATCCAAGCTTATACTAATATAAGCAACACCAAATTCCAAAGAAATGGAATCCATAGAACTTTGAGATATGTATAACTAAATCAAAATGAATTCTTCCCATATTTATTGGGAGAACCTCTTTTACTTTCTAATGGTCATATGTGGGTGTTAACATCACTAGCTCATTTTGTTCTTCAATTTCAAGCGATAATATTCTCATATTCAGAGGGATGTGCAACATCAATTACTAGAGACCTCTACTTAGAACTAAAAGTAAAATCTATTACCATCTCACTCCACCCAATACCATGTGCTAAAGGATTCATTTTCACCCTTATGAAAAGATAAGAATAACTCAGCCAAAAACAACTTCCTTAACATTAGTTACAGTACCCGATGTCCCCTCTTCACCATTTTTGCCAAACTGATACATTTTATCTCACCCAATTATTTGCATTACCTCAAGCATACTATTCCCTTCCATAGGTAGAGCATGCATAATCTCCATTAATTCATTCCATATTACTCATGCAATCACTTTTATTCACTGTATGTGACAAATAGGAGATAAAACTCATGGAAATATTTTTTTTTACTCTCATCCCGTGAATGTCAAAACTATGTTAGCATACTTCCTAGTCATTATTTGTTCGATCTTTGATTTCTTTGACAAGATAAACGAGTAGCTACATACTTGACTATATCTTCCTTCATATCATGTCACCAAATAAACTTCCTTAAATCTCAATACCCTTGGGTCATACTTTGATGTAGAATGAGTTGGCTTTCATGACTCTTACATAACCCATCTGATTTAATTATCATCATTTGACACACACATTTTGTTTCTAAATTTCAAGATATCATTTACCTTTCAGAGAAATCTTTACTTTTATCATAATTTAATAAATTTTATAATATTCTTGAAATTGAATTTCACCAATTTTCTTACTCCCACCTTTTTTTCTTCTTCTAGAAACTCATTAGTTATAACAAATGTACTACAACTTCCAAATTTTAAATTGTTGAAACTTCCACTCAACTCAAACCATATAATCTTAAGTGTTGATACTTTTGCCTTCTCATGACTTTAACCATCTGCAACAACTTCCTTTCCCAGGATAGTACTTCCACTAAAATTAATAATCTTTCAAAACTTTGTCCATCTTCTTCAAAAACGTAGTTGATGCAGTTCGCCACCACCATGTTAGGTACACTGATGTGGCCTTTAACTTTTTAATGAGCATATTAATTTCTATTTCATTGTTATTTTTATCCATGATTGCCATGAGCACAAAAATCAAATCATAATGAAAAAACATGTGAATAGATTGATAGAGTCAAACGGTCACATCGTTATATGTTCAATGTCATATATACTATTATTGATTTGGTGTTCATGCTCTGGCACATAAAATTGTTCGAAAATTTTCTAGATAATTAAAGCTCAAAAGAAATATCATTATAAAGAAAGTGCAATCGAATTCATGTACAAGAAATCATGTTTTGTAATTCGGTATTTGAATTCATTATTATGAGTTTATGAAATTGATGTTTTGTTTTGTTTATTCTCTATTTTAAAATATTAAGAATTAGTCTAGTTAATGAAATATTACTGTGGTAATGATTTATAAGCGTCCTATTTTACTTGAAACAATTTAAGTATTAAATAAATAATTAAAAAAATTAAAAGAAAAAAAAAACTTCCTATTTGACCAACATGTCAATAAAAGAAAAGGAAAACTTTAATTTGATGCCATGTTAATAAACTGGAAAATTATTATTGTAATTTAATATATAAATTCGTAAATTCTGTTACAAATTGAAAAATAAATATGGTCACATATTTTTCAATTAGAAGCGAGAATTTGTACGATTACAAATTAATTATTTTAAAATATTTTTCGTAAGAATTGGGTAAATAAAATTTTGGAGATGCCTATATACGTATTAGGTTTTGTCTTGATTAAAATCAACCCATGTGGTAACCCTCCATTTTCAGTTTGAAAATTTGTAGACCTCTTTTATCAAAATTAAGAGCTGATGATGAAATAAAAATAAGAAATGTTTTATTTATTTACCAATATAAATTACCCATTCATCCATATCTTTTTTTTCTCACGTTTTTAAGATTATGTCATATTTTGTTATAAAAAATCACTATATTATAATGTCATTGTTATTAAAGAAAGAGTATAGAGGTAAGTGAAAGATGGAAAAATAATGATGAAAGTACAAATTTCGTCAAATTTAGTTCTTTTATTTTTTTATAATTCTTTATTTTGAGTAAGAGTGTATGCACTATTTATTCACTTTATTTTGCATACCAAAATTATAAGAATGGGTTGGAACATGCACTAAAGGGCCATAAGATTTTGCATTAGTGATGGTTTATGTTGTTTCATTATTAAATTTATTTCAACCAACAAAAAAAATAATGAATCTCATAAATTTTCAAAGTCCAATGGATTGAAAGTTTATTAATTTTATCGCTTCTTGTAGACAGTTATAAAAAATGTAGAATATTTATGCTTTTGAATATTTTCTCTTACAATGATAATTCTATTGGAGAACCTTCATTTAGTTGTTTCAAAATTATTGGATAGGAGACTTATACCAGGAACATGGAAATGATTAATCTACCTTTTTATTACAATTAATTAAATATTTGTGAAATATTTGTTGATTTGTTTAATTTGTATTTGGTACAATTTGATTTATTTGAAATTGATGTTGATTGAAAATAAGATTGTTTATTCAGTATACTACATAG
>Ga0123341_1001422_pt1 | contig 17913 bp, 8 predicted proteins | sample Turbeapinknodule_FD_89959 | JGI IMG/M metagenome (GOLD analysis project Ga0123341, IMG submission 89959) | Root nodule microbial communities of legume samples collected from Mexico - Turtle bean Mexico pink nodule | ecosystem: Host-associated > Plants > Roots > Nodule | place: Mexico: Nepantla...
ATATATATATATATAAAGTTTTTTAATGAGTAACTCTTCATCTATCAATTTTAATAAGTAATTCATTTTTAGTTTGATCCTAACTTAGATCTTTTGTTTTAATTTAATCTAATAACTTATATCAAACAACTATATTCTTTCATGCGACCTTTGTCTCCATTGTTCCTAGGAGACCTTTTGTATTCTAAAAGAACCCATAATTTTAAATTTTGAAATAATACATTAAATTTGTAGCCTCAGAAAATTTGTCAAGATGTATGCAATTTTATGATTTAAAATAATAATTTAGTCTCCATGTATGTCACCGATTCTCAACATTAAATTAAATTAACTTAGCTTTTAGCCATGCATGTGATGCTAATTTAGTCTTTTATAGCCGTTAATTTCTCTATTTCTATACGAATTCTTAATTTAATAACATTTAAAAAACCACTATGCCTATAAAGATCAGGTTAAAAATATATCATATAGATAAATACTAAATTAAGAACTCGTAGGAAATTAACCTAAATCTATATAATGATATAAAAACTAAATCGATAAAACAAACTTGTATTGTAGAAAAGACCACAATAAGAATACGATAAGAGTACGAGTGATGGCCAAAAGATTAAAAGTATAACAAAAAATAAAAGACCAAAATGAGATTTGCATGATGTGTAAAGAATAAATTATAATAATAAATATTACAGGATAAATTCTATGTATGTTTTATATATTAAATTTAAATGTAAATAATTAATCCATTTAACACGTGTTAGTTTTTTTCTATTTTTATAATCCCTATTATTGTATAAAGAAAAGAAAAAAAAAGTCAAAGAAGAACAGACAAATAAAAGAGCGAAACGCGCAAAGGCTGCTTAAAACGACAGCCTCCAACAGCCTCCAATCTTGGTCCTATTGGTCTTCTTTCAACCCCAAATCCCAATCCCATAGTGAGCATGAGACGGTGGCGGCGCCGTAGACAATGAGAACAGCACATTGCGATTTCACCCAAAAGCTCCTCCCTTTCAACACCACCCTCACCAAATTTCCCCTTCCACGCACCCCATCCTTCTTTCTCCAACCCCATCGCATGGCCGAACCCTCACAAGCCGCTAATACCGCTAATACACCCGCGCCGCACCCAATCCAACCCAAACCCAACGCCCTAGCCGATGACAACAATTCCAATCCGCCGAAGGAGATTCCGCCGCCACCGGAGAAGCCGGAGCCCGGCGATTGTTGCGGCAGCGGCTGCGTCCGATGCGTTTGGGATATTTATTATGAGGAACTCGAACAATATGATAACCTCTACAAACAGAACGATCCAAGCCCCAAACCTTCTTCGTAGTCTTCAGCATCGCCTGGGTTAGTCTTATTCATTCATTGTATCCTCAACCAATTTCGTGGAAGCTCGATTTTTTTACTGTTCTAAGAAAAAGAACCAAGTGTTTATCTTTGTATGTCGAATTGTATAATAAGAAAAAATTTCTTTTTGAAATATCAGGATTAAATTGCACTCCTCAAAAATGCTATCCTCAACATGGATTTTACATTGAATATAAGTTGTGTTAAATGATCGAACTTGTATGGCTTGTATGAAATTATCAATTAGCAATGAATTATATATGGAAATATCTGTGACAACTTGAAGTGGGGTGTCTGTGGAATCGATATGTATCTCCTGATGATGGGGCATAGGGTTATTCTGTGTATATTTTGATGTAAATTTTGCTAAATGGTCTTTGGCAATCTCAATTTCTGGTTAGTATTTTAGTGTTTTTGACAAACAAAACATGGGGTTGAGTTTTTCTGCTTTGATCAAGTGTAGCAGCTTAATTTTTCACTCTCAGCTGTTATCCTTTGTTGTATTTGAAAAGTTTGGTGAGCAAACCTCACTGCTTTTTTATTGTTATTTCTCCCTTATCAGAGCCTCTTTTTGCCTTGAATTTTCATCATCGTTTATTAACCAGTGTTGTAGAATTGGTGTATGATAGTGGAATAATTTTGAATCATATGCATGTTACTTGCTGATCTAATTGGTTGTCCACTGCACTATCATGGCCACCCAATGCTGTCTCCTGATTTTAGATTCTCTTGGCTGTTATTACTGTTGATCTCCTTTTATGGGGTTTTGATACATCCCTACCAACTCCTCCTCATTTCTGTTTAATCCCATCCTTTTCAGAATTGCTTAGGTAGACCCGTCTCTGAAAAATATTTGTTTTGCAAGGAGGGAAGCTAAGCAGCAAGAATGAGTTTCATAGTCTCTTACACTTTGCTGTTTTCTCTCCTCTCCTTTCGCAAACAATCAAAAAAATTTCATTCTTCTTTATCATTTGGATCTTTTTCTTCAAAATCACTCAACAAATAGGCCATAAATGTGGAACCGAATAAAAAGGACAAATTCTAGGTTGTGTTTGCACTCGATTACTAGTTTTGATTTTGAGAATCCATTAGAAACCTTTTAGTTCCTGTTAGTTTTGCTTTAAATTGCAGCCTAATATATCTTATGAGGTGTTTGGGAATAAGGAATCTGTTTTCGAGAGTGAGGCATAATTTTAAAAGGTTAACATTTCTAGTCTAAGATTTCTGACAAACTTAAAAAAGAATCTGTCTACTGAGCACTTCCTTGAATCCATGCATAAGAAAATAATTTGTAGCCATTGGATTGTTGTATAATGTCTAAACGCCTCTTTAAAATCTATGGATAAGAAATTAGAGTGCTCTATAATATCAAGTGACAATTGAGCCATTAAAAGCAAATTGCAGGAATTAACAGAGTCGTAAATGTAATTTGCTATTCAGGGCTTAAATAAACCCACAATGCATAATCTTATGGGCATCAAACTTGAGGCATGGAAAATAAATTGCTGAGTGAATTTAACAATTACCTACCAAAAATAAATAATTAAAAAAATATTCACTAAACACACATACTGTTGCACATTTAACTTTAGGGGAAATGTTCGCAATTATTTGACACGTTCAATTTTGTTTTAAATACTTAATTTAATGTTTTATATTTTTAAAGTGATTTAAAATGTATTTTTTCACTAAATTTATTGAGTTTAATATTAAAAAATAAATGGATTTTTTTAATCACTAATAATTATTTTTGGAAGAGTATAACTTTTAACAAACGTAATTTTATACTGGTTATAAGTTTCAGAAATTTCTTATTTCTATTTTGCATTTGTAGGGGAAAAAATGCAGTGGCCAAATAGTGGTAAGAGAAGATATTATTTGAAAAACCTAAATCAACATCAGCATCTCATACCTAATGTCACAAAGTCATAATGAGGCCATTGCATTTTGCACCCGCTATAGTTTGAAGTTGGAGCCTACGTAACATAAGCTACGACAGACGGATATATATATATATATATATATATATATATATTAAATTGACAATATGTATTTTAGTTTTTTTTAACAAAAAGATGTTTTTATGTTTGATTTAAAATTTGTTTTTTATTTTTATAGTCATAATAAAATGTTATATAATAAATTTGAATTTTTAGATAATTAACGTATTTTTTCTTTTTAGTATTTTTTCTTTTTAAAATTATGTTATAATCATGTTAGAATTGTCAGAAATTCAATAAATATTTTTTGAATTAGATGTGTCCTACAAGTGTCTTATGAGTGTCGGTGTCCAATATGTGTATTCGACACGGACACACCATTTAAGAGGCGTGTACGAACTTTATAGGTTGCAACTTATATGCATTTATATGCATTGTACATTTCAAAACTTTTTTTTTTATATTTCTTATTACTTGTTCTAGAGTGTAATTTTTTAATATATTTTATAATTTTTATTAAAATTATAAATGACATATATTACTATTGTAATGTATTTGTGTATGTGTTTGGTAAGTAAAAATATTTATTTGAGTAAGTTTGTGGGGTAACATTTAAGTTTATATTTTGTCATTATCATATTAAAATCAAATATAACAAATGCCTAACAAAAAAGGAAAACATATATATTATTAAGTTGTGAAAAAATGACAAATACAAACATTACTCATTCCATGTGATTTATAACATTTAAACATAAGTTCCAAGAAATTGCATTTCTAGATTTTAAGGTAAGTTATTACAAGTGTGTTTATTTGTAGGCCACGGTAGATAAGTAGATAGATATACTTCTAGACTAAGTAGATATAATATTGTGCCGCTATTATGTTTTATCACTAAAACAAAGCATGTCAATATTTTTATTAAGAAGTAAACCTGCAACCATTATTAGTGTACATCTCATCATTTACAAATAATATTAAAATATGATTGTTCCATGTCAATTGCATACATTTTGTGATCTAATAACTCTTATAAAGAAGATAAGTCATGATCATCATTAAGGATTAGATAAGATTATGATAGTCTTCCTAATGATTAACTTTTTTTTGTAATTAACTTTTATAGATAATTAATTTTGAATAATTGAATAATTTAATTATGTAAAGATATCATCTATGTTATAATGTAAACAAATGATAACGATCACATATATAATTAAGATGAAAAAAAATTTAATCATTACATAAAAAAGATAACACATATATGAACATAATTAGATATAAAGTATAATTCATAATCATTAACACATGTAGAACACATAAACTTCTGTTGTATAGATAATTCCGTCATCCTTTATTTAGTGAGCTAATTACAATATAAGCTGACTGTCTTTTCATGTAGGGATTCTTCAAACATTTGATCATTGTAAACTAATTTTTAGTATCATTTTAAAATCAAAATAACTATTTTTTTTCTCAAAATTTTGTAATATAGAATAAAATCTAAATCAATTATCAAGTGACACGTATATATATATATATTATATTTCATCTTTAATATTTTTATAGACATTAATTTAAGTTTTTTTATCAAATAAGATTAAACTGAAAATACAACGTATTAATGAAAATAAAATTCAAGAAAATGAAAAATCAATTCAGATTTAATATTTATACAATTTCTTTAATGTAAGCACTCCTTTTTAAATCTCTAAAGTCCATGTCAGGATATTTACTAGTGGTAGAAAACACATAAACTCAATTTCTTCAAAGCTAAACTTGAAGAATGTGATAAAAAATAGTTTTTATTTATTTTGAAAACATAAAATGTAATAGAAAAGATAATACCCTAAAATCCATTTAACAATTTGTTATTGGATAAATTTAAATTTAAATCAATCTTATGTTAACCAATGAGACGTAGGTCACATCACATGCTACATTTTCTCTATCAATCTAAAATATTTTGATGAGAGTAAAAGACAAAAGTACCCAACAAATAAATACAAATCTTCACCAAGCAAGTTCTGTTGTTTTGCGCACGTGACAAAAACACAAGTTTGTTGAAAGGGAGAAGCTCTTAACAAACAAAACGATGATGAGACAGTTGAGTATTGTAGTCACTGTCAATTCAACTCTGAATCTGAAGCTTATAAATGTCAACGGAAACGCCCAAGCGCCACCAATGGCAGTGGGAGAACGCCGCCGCCGGCGCTGCTGCTGGATTCGCCACCGTTGCCGTTATGTATCCCCTCGATGTTGTCCGCACTAGGTTTCAAGGTTCTCTCTCTCTCTCTCTCTCTCTCTCTCTCTCTTTCTCTCTCTCTCTCTCTCTCTCTCTTCTCATATAAACTTCGATTTCTGATTTTTCCTGCCTTCCAATCTTACTAGTATTGTTTGACTCTGCAGTTAACGACGGTCGAGTCTCTCATCTTCCCAGTTACAAGAACACCGGTCACGCCGTTTTCACCATTGCACGCTCCGAGGTTTGTCATTTTCTAATCGACCAACTCCAATGTTTTTTTCTCAATTAAGGATTCAATTGTCAAAGTTCTTCTTTAATTAATGAAATTCCGGAAGCTTTTCATGTGTCCTTAAGAAAGGGAAATAAGTATCTACGACGCTGGTGCTTAGGCGAGTTATCTGAAGTTAAGGAAAGGGCCTAGCAAACTACATGGCATTGCATTACTTCAGTGAATTTTTTAAACACGTAAAGTTGCTTAACCGGTTCGCATTAATAAAAAAACCATTTTCGCTCAAAATTTAATAGGTTGAACAACCACTTAAGAAATTTTAATATTGGAGTGATTTTTGAGTAATGTAAAGTTCTTATATCTACGTGATATGTAAGACTTACGAATTTGAGGTAAAATTTAGACAATCATGCATTTAAATGGTGTTGATTGCTGAACCTTCTTGACTTAACATATATAGAATTATTACATGCACCTTTTACTTTCTAAACAGTGTAGTTGAAGTTCAGCAGCATAAATAAATCTGACAAATATGATAAAATCAGTACAATGGTTTCTCGTATTCCTGAAAAGTGAAGAGAAACTTACTAAGATTATTGCTACGACCTGCGATTGTAACGGTGCTAATGAATGCAATAGTAAACTAAGAATGAATATGAGTCTTTGTACGTATTATTGATATGTCGGATATGGATTACAGTGAAGAAGGCTACTTTATTCAATAGCAGGTATAAAGATAGTAAAAATACGGAAATAACAAAAGAATATTTCAGAGAGAGAGGATCAGCATCAGTTCTCCCTAACAGAATGCTATATACAAGTGCTTGGATCATTCAGAATCCTTTAATCATGAATTGGTTATTTTGATCCTTGCACTTTTCCTCCTTTTTTGGTTTGGTGGATCCGTAGCCATGTCTCCCTCTTGAGCAGAGCAAGCTAAAGTCCCTTTTGCACCACTTGAATCCGCATTTGTTACAGAGATCTTATGGTATGTCGTGCATGGTGAGATTCAAATGTGGAATGCTAAAATTTTAAGATAATGAAGAACTTTGATTGGACATAGAAAGTATCCAATATGATATGGGTCCAACATTGGTGAAACAACCATTTTCAACTGTCGTCTATGTTTCAAAGTTATCAAGACTGCATGACATTCCCATTCTTGGCCCACCGCGGGTGGGGGGAGGGTGGGTTCTCACTAGTCAATTTTGTTTGTTAATGAATGGCTGCCTTTTTTCATTAGACATCACTTTTTACCTTGTCCATGGTCTTACTTTCACGAATTTTATCATGGTTGCGGCTGGAATTGTTGCTCAATGTTCGTTCCATCCATGTATTCTTGATGGGTTTAGTGTTGAAAAATTAGCATCGGTCGCAAATTGTAGTAGGAGAGAAAATTTTCTTTTTGGTACTTTGTGTGTCTTAGTATGAATGTACTACTTATATGGAATGCTTTATCTTGCAGGGATTAAGAGGGTTATATGCGGGCTTTCTTCCTGGAACTCTCGGGTCCACTATTTCATGGGGTTTATATTTCTTTTTGTAAGTCAACTTTCAAATCGATCATTTTATATGTGACGTTCACTAGGAGAGAATGATATTGTTTAGATGGCTGACTCTTTCTTTGATGCTTTTGTTCTAGTGTTTGTGTATATATGCACCCTCTCCAGTTAAATTTTGAACTTGTTTCAATGAGTTTGAAAATCTGCTCTGTGTCCTACTCACTCATGCATACAGGAGAAAAATCATATCTAAATTATTTTTCTTAGTCAGAAACAAATTGTTTGGAATCCATGTATGAGTTTGAGTTCTACACTGAATAGAGATGGGAAAGTTGAGCAACATCACCTATAAACCCATTATCTTAAGGTTTTAGGTTGGATGTGTTATCATAGTCTCTTAGTATGGATTTGTTTATGGCTCATTAGTGTCAATACCTAAAAACTCATTGTCTTAAAGTTTTGGGTCAAAAGTGGTGTCATAATCTTTTATATGAGTTTGCTCATGACTTGTTGGTGTCAAATCTCTCCAATGTATCTCCTTCAAAAGACCCAACACAAATCAGTATGTCATCAACTCCTAGTCTGCAATCTTTAGTAGTTTCATTTAAACATCAAACAATTTATTTTCTCATTTACCAGCATTCAAACACGGTTTGGTAGGAAACTGTCTTCCGACTGTTACCATCCAAACCAAGAATGCAAGTAACATCAAACAATTTCTACAAATTCACTGTTCTTTATCCTGTCAAAGGATTATGCTCCTCCCCCTCAATTTTACTATCTTCCAGAATTGAGTGATTTATTATAGTTAGAGTAGTTACTAAAGTCATTGTACCAAACCATTTTTAACTTCCAGCTATGATAAAGCTAAACAAAGATACGCAAGGAACGGGGAGGGGAAATTGAGTCCAGGTCTTCATCTTGCCTCGGCTGCTGAAGCGGGAGGTTTGGTATGTGAGAAGCATATACAATCCACATGTAATTCTTAGTGATTATGTTGCACAACCCTGCTGGCATTTGTTGGCACATGACGTTTTTTATTTTTAAAATTTGTCACAATTGGGATGTAGGAGAGATGAAAGGATTTGAATCATCCAAAGCGAGGGATCTCTTTAATGGGAAAAAGGTGATTTGAAAATCAGCAAATGAGCAAGTAAATATGAAATCATTTAAATCTATTCCCTTGGTTTTATTTCTCGTTGAAGGATATAACACCCTACTTTTCTCTGTAAAGTGAATCCCTTAGTTTTGCTTCACTTTAGAGGAATCAATTCACAATGATTACTTTTGGTGAGCTGTATTGATGAATTTGGCAATGAAAATTGTTGTTTGAACTGTTTGTGAGAATGGAACTAATATAATTAAGTTTAGCATTTTCTTATCAACGTGATTATCTTTGTGATCCTACTTAGCTTTGATAATTGGATAGTTAGGATTCCAAAGCCTGCCAAACATACTGTGGCACAGACCTGTATGGGGTAAAAACTAAACTTTCAGTTATTTTGGTTTCCATTACCTTTCGTCAGGTTTGCCTGTGCACAAATCCTGTTTGGCTTGTAAAGACAAGATTGCAGCTTCAAACTCAGCTCCATCAGACGCGACCATACACTGGGCTTTGTGGTCTGCTCTCCATCTTAAATTAATTTTATTTGGAACTGTTTACATTTTATAGCATCCACATTTTCACTTTGTCTCTAGATGTTATGCTAGATATAATTACATATTTTATTATCTTTTACAATAAGATGCTTCTTAATCTTAGTCACCTCACCCTAAATTGATTTTGAAATTAGTATCCAAACGTTGAAAGATAGGTCATTTTCACAGTGGTTCAATCTGAGGCGTAGTATTTAACTGAGCATTTATCTCTCACCCAAAAATGGTCCTGGTTGTGTGGCAGTCCTATATCACCACTATATGAGTATTCAGTAATTCAATTCTTACAAGTATTAACTATTAAGCAAGCATGTGCATTCATCCTATTTGTTCCATTGCATAGTCTTGTATGATGTTAATTTTCAGACTGGTTAAAAAACTAGTTTTAACTTTTATTTATAGATTATTTCAGTTGTTTTGAGAAAGGAAAATAAAGATGCAAGATTTAGGTGCATAAGTTGACCTTTTTTTTTTTTCTTTTTGATCTGGGAACCAGGGTGACTATGTTTCACTCAATAAGAAACTAGTAATACACTTTCTAACAAACTCTTTTGAAACCCACTTCTATTCATGGTAGTAAGTATAGTACGATTCATATCGTACTATACGATTTTGAGTATCCACTATACGAATAGTAAGAAGAATCGTTTTTCTCCCGTATGGCAATTGTATAAGATGAATAATCGTTTTTCTCCAGTATCGCAACTGTGCGAATGGTGATACATCATCCGAATCGTCATAGATTTGACTTGCTTTTATAAAATCCTAATTTATATAAAAACCTAATTTTAATTTTAATTGCTTTTATAAAAAATAAAAACCATCATTTCAAACGTCAAGTTCCTCTTCCGTATTCTTCTCTACGTTCTTCTTCTATCCAACAAAACCCAAGTTTGAACGACGGCTGCGACGGCGAAGGCAGTCTACGTTCTTCTTCTCTCCAACAGCAACGACTAAACTTGAAGGTGCGAACGACAGCGGCGGCGGCAGCGAAACCAGCGGCGACGACAGCAGCGGCAAAGGCAGTGAAGTGAGGTGCGAGACAGTGGGTTCGCAAGAAACAGCTGGAGGCGCTGTAGTGGTAGTTATCAGAGGCACTGTGGTTGCCGAAGTCGGAGTCGTTGGAGGCGTCAGAGTTGCCGGAGGCACAAAGTACTCTATTTTATTGCGGAGGAAAAGCAAACAGGGGAGGTTTTTTGCTGCTGTCTTCATTTATTAAGATGAGGAAATCAAAAAGAGAGAGTCAACATTACATGGAATTACTGTGAAAGTCTTCCAATGTTTTGCTTTCATACTTGTTGGGATGGAATAGCAAGGATGAAGCATCATCTGGAACAAAGAAAAAAGAAAGATTATCCCTTATCCCTGTTGTAATGTTCCAGATGAGGTGAAGGCTTATATATTTAATTAAATGTTACATTTTTTAATGTTTTTAATCTTTCAATTCACGATAAAAAATGATACACGATTAAGAAAATCAACTCTCTAATACTATTTGTATCTCGATTTAACTACCATCATTGGTTGGATTTATTTGAAAATCACAAAATTTTGTGAGTTCTACCTTTTTTAACGAATCTCACTAACGATTTTTTAGTTCCAAATGAAACCAATAGTTGAAGTGTGTTAGAGTTTTGCAAGCACTCTTAACTCATCTACCTAAAACACGATAGTGAATATATATTTGTTTATTGTGGTTACGTTCTTCATCATATGAATGAATTGCTAACCAGTCATGTAACATTTTATCTGTAAAATTTAAATATTAAATGCATTTAGAAACATAATGAGAGAGGAAGATTTAGTTTACTTTATAGAGTGATCGCTCCAGGTCTATTCTGGTGTGTTGCTGTTTCTTGTTATTTTATCAATTAATCTTAGAACTTGAAATTTTAATCAAATTGAAATAATGTAGGTAATTATGCTTCATAAGGATAAAAGGTCTTATTTTCCCAAATCGATTCTAGGTTCAGATCTATAATCAACATTTTTCCATTTGCAACTATCCACCATGAACTCTTTTATCACTCAATTAAACCCAAAGACTATTAGAAACAACACAATTCATTCTTTCGTTTCATAACTACAAGTTACTAAAAGAACGTGTTTGCCATGTGAGTGTCACAAGATCACTGCATATGTTAGCATATTTTGTTGATTGCTAATTAGTCATGGAATTTCATTCTTTTAATATTGACTATCAGATGCATTTAGGACCATAACGAGGGAAGAGGGATTTAGTGCACTTTACAGAGGCATTGTTCCTGGCCTATTTCTGGTATGTTTCTGACTCTTTATTTTGCCTGTCAATCTTGGCACTTAGAGTTTTAATTATAGATTAAGTATTTTTTTTTATCAGCAATATAGATTAAGTGTGATATTTGGTATTGTGCTTTGCAATTTATAATGGACATTACACCCATTGCATAGCCTCTATGAACTCTTGAACCTCTGCTAATTATTATTATACAATACTAGAAACATTACAACAGATCCTTAATCATTCAGTTAAGTTGTTGTTAAGTTATTAAGGAATGTGTTTATGGTGTGATTGTTACATGATCATAACCTCATGTCAGCGAATGATTCGTTCATGTCATCTCCAGCATTCGCACATATTCTATGTTATGAAATGATTAAAAAAAATTCCATGGAATATCCCTTTGTACTTCCCCTCCCCCTCCCCCTTTTTTTCCTTGCTGTGTGGCAGTATGGTGGAATTATTCAGTCAAAAAAGTCAAAATGATGGATGAATTTGGAATTTTTTTACCTGCAGATTCATTGCAACTTGTGATATGTGGTATTCTTGAGAGTGGGTACTATTGTTTTTAAAGGTTGTTGAACTTGACACCATAGAGATTAGTGGGGTGGGGGTTTGACAAAGCAGCATTCAAAATATTCATTTGGGACCAAAAGTTCTATTAAAATAAAAGGGTATTAAACTCACTTCCTGATTTTTCCCCCAATGACATGGGATATATGCTTGTTTGTGTTTAAATGTGGTGCTATGCTAGTGCCAATGTGTTTTAGTGATCACAGTATATGATTATCCCATGACAAACATATTCCTTGCTACTTAATGAGTTAGTGACAGTAGGATCGAGAGATCTGTTGTGATGCTTTCAAAGTTTAAGGTGTGCAGTTGCGTTGCAACTACCCCAAATTTCAAGTGGAGTGTATACAATTTTTTCCTTAAATTTTTATGCAATCAAAATCTGTCTTTTAATAACAGTATCAGTATCAATAATTTTTTTTGAGCAAATTACATTTTGGGAATCGTTGTCTCCAATAGTCACAACCTAGGAACATTTAACAAGATAATGTTTGACTATGCAAAAGAGAAATTCTTGTTTTAACCATATATTTAACCATATGTTGACGTGATTAACCAATCCTGTAAATTATTTTTCAAGCTAGAAATTTTTTCTTAAATTCCTATTAGTTCTTTTTAGAAATTTTAATCTCCTGGGAATACATCGTAAAGGAAGTAACTGATTGTCATTATATCTAATCCTTTGGGTGGATTACATAATTATTTACAATTGTTAACTCTTTCCTTGCCAGGATATTAATAATAATAAGGTTACCTGCACTTGTATCTGAAAGTTAGTTACATTAAACCTTTAGCTTACTTTTTCCTGAAGCTTCTTTGTTATTTATGATGCTATAGTCTAAATTTACTAAAGGCATTATTTGGATGCTACTTTTCTCTAGGGTGTGGATGGGGAAATTTGAAAATTCCAATGGCTATATCGATTTTCAAGTATTAACAAAAGTCTCAAAATCAAACATGCAATTATCTTTCTATGCTTTATAATGAGCTTACTTGAATTTGTATGTTTCAGCAGGTCTGTCATGGTGCTATTCAGTTCACAGCATATGAGGAGCTCCGTAAAGTTATTATTGATTATAAGAGTAAGAGAAGTACATTACATAATCAAAGTTCTGATAAATTGTTGGTAAGTTAGAGGACCTTGGGTCGATTTAACTCTTGAATTTACATGTATTGGACAATTTACATTTCTCAAATGGTTTCTTGATGTTTGACCTTTTTGTCACTTGTATTACTCTCCAAGTCATGCTCCTATAATCATTGCTCTAGTAATTTGGTTGAGCAAAATGATGCATCTCAAGAATCACGACTCTGATTGTTGCCTGTATGAGAGTAGTGGATGCCTCAGTTAGCTTTTATTTACTGTTTTCAAATGGCTAGGTACGATCCAGGGACATGTTAAATGGGAGAAATGTAGCTTTATGCATATCCTAAATTCTTTTGTTACAAGTTTATAGCTGTATATGACACGTTTGGGTATGGTACATTTAACTTCCTGTTATCTGACGTCTACATAAGATTTCAATTAATTTTGTTTTACAGGAAAATTAATCAATAATTTATCCAAAACTTATAGTTGTGATGTTTTCATATTGTATCGTATTTCCCAGAATTCTGTTGATTACGCTGTTCTTGGAGCAACATCAAAACTAGCTGCAATGCTGCTAACCTATCCATTTCAGGTACAACTGTCTGCCCCTCCCTTTTGAATGAGAATTCTAGCTTCACTCCTTAATATGAGTAATTGAAGAATTTTCTGCCTCCCCCTTATTTCAGGTTATGCGGTCTCGCTTGCAGGTACAAGAATGTCATTACAAGATATAAATATTACATATTCATTTTCATTTAACTGGACATTACTACATCTTTATCTGATATGGACTGAAATTTCTATCTCTGCAGCAACGACCTAGTGGTGATGGGGTTCTAAGATATATGGATACTTGGCATGTAGTGAAAGAAACTGCACGGTAACTACTTATTAAAAACACATCCAGATTTAGTTTACATCTTTATATTGACAAATATGCAAAGGTGAAACTTGATAGGAATCATAAGTATTATTGGTGAGTAAGATTATCATATTGCTTACACCTTGGAAAATGGCAAACACAATAGCTTGACTCTTGGTGACATGCTGTCAATGAATTGGAAAGACTACATTGTCACTCTTGTTTTATCCAAATTATATGCTCTTGATAATTTCAAATTTTATTATTGTTTTGTCTTTATAGATTGTGTTCTGTTCTTGCAGATTTGAAGGTATGCGGGGGTTTTACAAAGGAATTACCGCAAACCTCTTGAAAAATGCTCCTGCTTCCTCAATAACATTTATTGTTTATGAAAATGTTATAAAATTGCTTAAACCGACTATAAGGAATGACTGAGTATTTTATTTTCCATTAGGATTTTCCTTTCTCCTTATTTTTGTTTACTTATTTGATATTTATAGCAATGGGTATTTCTCATTTTTCCTATCACTTCAGTGTAACAATGTAGATGCAATTTCAATAGAGAAAATTCATGACTGCTTTTATATCGTGTTTCATTCTCTAACAACTTTTCTGTTCTTTTCCTCCCAGAGTGTGTTAGACTTGAAATTATCTTCTATGGGCAAAAGCTTACAGGTCACTTCAACCTGTAGGAGAAATATTTCGTTTTCATTGAACAGAAATACTTACTATTTATAACGGTTTCCATTTAAAATATGTTCTTTCACATTTCCTTCTACTATGATTTCTGCTATTGCATTGTTCTATGGTTCCACCTGTACTTCTTACAACGCCTTTTGTTACTGGATTTTTCTAAAAAATAACTGGGTTCATAAAGTCTTTATTTAAATAAAAGTTTATGTACATAAGAGACAAAACATAAATGAGACGACCATTTTCATTGAGGACCGTTTATAGGCAATATTAAAAGTTCATAATCTAAAGGAAAAAAACAAAGTAAATCTTGACAATTCACACGCATTTTACTGTTGGCAAGCAAAAATTAACCTTATCAGAGAAGTGAACGCGCACGAATTTCGTACACTCTTTTCTGGAAAACACCAGGTCCCCACATAACTAGAAGTATTATTAAGCTTAACTTATACTCCCTCTAGAATTAATAAATCTATTTAAAGTTTATTTAATTGTTCGTTAATTGCATTAGACACCTTTACTCCCTATAAATTATGGACTTTTTAAATGGATGATTTGTTTGCCTTTCTCTTACAGAAACCCACAATTCTAGTTACCTAAAATTGTGAATAATTAACAATGGAAATCTAGGGGTTTGCTTTAACAAACAACATAAATAGCTAAACATCCAACAAAAAAAAGGTACATAAATCGCTAACATTATATGGAAGCATTGGGTGGAAATCTACGGATGAAGGAAAGGATTTCGTCCGACACTTCTTGGGCTTTTTCTTGATGTATAAAATGGTGGCCGTCTATTATGACAACTTCAAGGTTGGGAACAAGGCTCTTGAAAAGACCACTTTCCACAAAAGCCTTTGTACCAGCTGTTTCAAAATCAAAAGCCATGTCTTTGTTTCCTGCTATGAACTTCGTTGGAACTGTTATCTTTGATCCTTGCCATGGTGCAAGAAGCTCCCAATTTCTGTAACCGTAGACCATCAACGTACGTAAAGGTTAATTCTTTCATTAACAAATATCATTAGTCGAATTTTATCTTTTACTGTATGTCACGTGTGTGAGAGGCATCATAGAAGAAGAATGGTTTATGATAAGATGTAAAAGTTTATGCTTAGCTCATAAGTCAGTGTTATTTAAATTTCTCTGTCAAATTAAATTGTTGGAAATGTAATATTAAATCCGCACACAACTTACACAATTTTATAATATCGGCCACTGAAAAAAGGAGTTGGTTTTTCCAAGTTTGACTAAAGAAGAGAATTCAAAGTTGCATTGTGTACTTGGTAAGGAATTGAATTATTATGTTTTAAAAAATTAAGCAAGAAAAGTAGTGATGAAAAAACTTACAAGTCCATTGCACGGTAATAATTGAGAGGACCAGTGAAACCAGACTCTTGGAATTTGTCTGCAAAGAAAGTGAGTTCTTCCTCAGTTATCCATGATGGCAGAACCGAAGGTGTTGACAGGAAATCAATTAGCTCCATGCCCGGTGGAGATGCTAGAAAATCTCTACATGTCATCAGAATAAATTTCTTCATCACTGTCAAATAATCATATCTAGCAAAAGCTCTCTCTGCTCTGCCTGGTTCCTGCACACCCAACTCCACAAATAAATCACATCATCTATATCACTAAAAGCAATTTAGGCAAGATTTGTCATAAATTTATTTTGAAACACATAAATGCAAAAGAAGCAGTAAGTAAAAGGAACCTGGAACTGGCAGACATGACTCTGATCTCCAAAAAAATTTCTGATAATTTCAACCGGTTTAGTGGTGGGAGATCTAGGGTGGTAAGGAACACCCAGAGCAACAAATCCTTTTACTCTGTCAGGTCTAAACAGGCTTAGATGCCATCCAATGTTTGCTCCCCAATCAGACCCAACAACAAATGCCTGTAGTGTTCAAATTGGTCAAAAACAGAAAGAGAAACACAAAAAAAGGAAGCATGATCATATACACTCATACTAAAAGGCATACAACTTTGCAAAGAGATATGATACCTGTTGTTCACCAAAATGGTCAAGCAAAGCTATAAGGTCACCTACAACGTGGTGAAAAGTGTAGGAAGAAGGATCAATAGGAGAATCAGAGTCACCATATCCTCTTAGATCAGGTGCAACCGCATGATAGCCATGTTGGGCCAAGTGATTGATCTGGTGGCGCCAGGCATACCATAATTCTGGGAAGCCATGAAGCAGAAGAACAAGTGGACCTGTCCCTTTCTCTGCCACATGTATCCATATCCCGTTGGCTTTGATTCTTTGATGTTTCACTTCACTCACCATCTCTAAGTGCTCCATAACCTTTGAGGATCAAATTAAGGAAAGTTGGAGGGTGAAGCAGATGAAACATGCCTCAGAGAAAAAGACTATTAAATGCCATGCCTTGGGTCAGACCCCAACTCTGACTTGTTAATAACAACTACTTTTCTCTATCCCATACAAACCATACTAACGTGACAAATTTGGATTTGACAATCTAAAACTATCAGACAAAAAGATAATTTCATACTTATTTTTTCTATTCTCTTTCAACTCTACACTCATTTGTCATAATCTTCTTTAAGTGTGAGTCTTCTTCGCACATTACAAATTCTATGTTTATTTGGAAAGTGTGCTACTTAAAATCTTCTACTTATTCAACACTTCCCAGAATGTAGATTTTTTTCTTATATATTGTTTACGTTATTAACCTCCTTAGAAAAATAGTTTGTAAATATTTATCATTCCAATTTTCTTCGCCTATAAATATTTCTAAAAAAAATCCAAATGAAACCTAAACGAGTGGCATTTATAAATAATGTTTGTAGGTAAAGAGAACATTGTTAGGTACTCTCATAGCTGGAAAAGTTAGTCATACGACATCTATTGTAAACTATTATGTATTACAATTATAACTAAAATATAGAACATTTCTGAATTATTTGAAATTTTTTAACTTTTTAAACATTTGGTTTAGATAAATCATATATTTTATTCACATAATGTCAAAAATACACAACCAAAAAGAAAGTAAACAAAAACAAATTAACATAACGTTCCTAACTAACCGTTAAGATGGTGTAGTAGACAATCTCTCACTAAACTAGACAATCAAACTAAATAGTGTAAAATTAAATCATCTATTCAAACAAACAAACAAATAAGACGATTTAATAAAAGACCGTCTATACAAATATTAGACGATTTAGCAAATGACCATCTCTACAAAGACTAGACAATCTAGCAAAAGACTATCTACACAAAAATAAAGTTTATCAATTTTTTAATATAATATTTTAAGAAGAGAGAGTTAAGTCAATTGTAGATTTTGAAAGTGTAAGCAACAAGAACCCATATAAGAGAGTTCACAAGTTGCACTACTTTGTCTGTCACACTAAAAAATTATCTTTCTTGAAGTTTCATTTTAACTTTATTCATAATAAAATAAAAATGTAATGTTTTAGGAACACCTTTAAAAAGAGAATAATAAGATAAGTGAAAGACAAATTTCTTTTTAACAAATCCATAGA
>Ga0123341_1001424_pt1 | contig 17910 bp, 12 predicted proteins | sample Turbeapinknodule_FD_89959 | JGI IMG/M metagenome (GOLD analysis project Ga0123341, IMG submission 89959) | Root nodule microbial communities of legume samples collected from Mexico - Turtle bean Mexico pink nodule | ecosystem: Host-associated > Plants > Roots > Nodule | place: Mexico: Nepantla...
ATAATGTTCATATATATATATATATGTAAACGGGAATGTGATAAAAAAAGATAATGCATGGTAAGGAGGTATATTTAAGTATTTTTTTTTGTCTTATATAAATATATCAATGTGAAACAGCGTAGCCCTACTATTTCATAAAAAAGACACATCAGGGAAAGGCCCTAACCATAACGATTGATATCACTTATCTTAAATGCTACAAAAAGTCTCAAGTTTAACTCATAAATTTGTAATAAATATTTTAGAACCTAATTATACTACAAATGATTTTTTTAATAATATAAAAAGAGCAATTTGCTTAACATACATAATGTTTTATTATTATTTTTCATTGTATCCCATACTTCATTTCATATTTTTGTTTTTATAATTTTTCCTTAAATGATAAGAATTATAGAAAAGAATCCGGCTATAATACCGTTGCTCACTTCATATAGATAAATTGCTGAAACTGATATTTTATAATTTTTTTAACAAAACGAAAGGACCAATTCCATAAGTAAATAGATTTTTTGGGTTGAAAATCCTTTTTCATTGGCAATGAATGGGAAAGATGTAAAGAGAGACACATATAGGCATAAGTTATTGCAGGACTCAATTCCAAAGATTGAGGTGAGGGTAAATAGGAAAATTGTGAGAAGGATTTAAAAACGTAAATTAATAATAAATAATGAATGGAAAGTAAGTGAGTTATTTATTAAATTAAAGTAATAAGAAGATTAGAAAAGGGAAGTGGGAAGAGTGACGTAACGGTGTGGTGACGGCTAGGGTTTTTTTGGTTAGTGTCTACGGCATAAATGAAGCCACGTAGGCTAGCTGAGGTAGCAGTTCCGGCGCACACATGGCAGAAGTGTGGGGTTTGAGGAGAGTGAGAGTATGAAAGCACCCCATGGTGACGTGGCACACTAACTTGAAAAATATAATATTTTATAATGAAAAGGTAGGTTACCTCCACTCACTCTGGCTTATGAAATAAAATGTTTTTTTGCAACACTTTGTCCGCATTCCACGCTGATATTAGAGGTGTTTTTGAAGAGCTGAAATAAAAATTAGTTTTGCCTTTTGGAGTTAAAAGCAGAGAAGCAGAGTCTACACGGAGTGACGCTATCTTTTCCTCCATTTGTTTGTTCACAATGAAGATAGATACATAGATAGATATTTACCACATCAAAGTCGGAACCAAGTGTAACCAATACCAACATCCCACCCTACCAACCACCCTCTTCACAACCTCCACATGTTGCACTATTTCTCTGCCACGTCTTCCAACTATATTGTTTTATTCAATTATTATTTTCCTTAAACATCATTCAAATATAGGTTTACGTTAATCTTAATCTTAAACATAAACATAATTTTTTTAACTGGGGAACGTGTGCATATGATTTTAATGGAGAAGCGCGTGCCTAAAGAAACCCGTGTTTGGTTTTGCTGTCTCCATCTCTGCTAAATTAATTACTAAAGGTTTGGTTTTTAATTAATTGTTTATTTAGTTTTTAACTGTGGTGTAATTTTCATCAACTAGATAGTACTATTAGATAAGTTTATAAATATTGTGAATTGTTTAATGGTGGGACCCATGTACATGTCATGAAGCTACCACATCTCGCGAACGTGACAATTAGGCCAAAGGAGAGAAAATAATTTCTAGATCGGCAGCTATTGGTGGGCCCACACTCCTTGGAAGTTCCGTGACCGTGACTCTGAGTTACTCTCGCTTCGGCGCTCATCTGAACCGTCCAATCACAAAGCTTCGACGGTGGAGATTGGGGTTTGACGATTGACATGCCCGAACCTCTTGGTTTAGGTGCCATGTCGGACTCGCTCGTTCGTTGGAATCTGCTTGTTTTTTCAATGAATACCCAGTGCCACGTCGGACCCATCCAACGATGAAAAAGCATGTGTTACTGATAACACCAGGATCTGGTCCGTAGAACAGAAATGTTTTTTTGGTTTTTTATTTATTTCAAGGTGGGCCCTCTAGTGTAGTCTATTCTGAAATGATAAATATAAAATATGTCTAATCGATTAAAAAATGAGAAAAACGGGAAAGGGTAAAAATGGAATCAAATTAAAGAATTTGACTGGTGGCAACGATATTTTCTGCGGTCACCTAGATTCCTTGTGATGGTGGTGTTTCATGTTTGCTTTTACCAAAGTCCTGGCAACCGGTTATATCAGGTGACCGCTGGAGGTTTTATTTTATTTTTTTCTAAAAAAATAATTTCCCTTGTAACGTAACAGCGAAATAAAATTCAAAGTATAAGATATTAATTTGTTGCATTAATTGAATAATTAAACAAAATGATATCATACCAAATTGGCAGAGAGTAAAGATTGGAAAGTTAGAGAGAGAAGTGGACAGATGGAGGTGATGCGCTGAAAAGGTTAAAAGGTGTAATGCATGAGTGGTGAGATGGACGGTTGAGGTGGTGCCATGATGTCATGAGGAAAGGATGTCCGTTGGATTGGTGGAGTAAAGAAGGGTGGGGATTGTAACAGGTGACGCGGTGGAGAATCGTGACCGTCCAGGAGTCTTTGGAGTGGGTTTGGCAGAGAGTGAAATAGCGGAAAGAGATGAGATTGGAGCACAAAAAGGGGAGGAGAGACAGAGGAGCGAAGAGTGGTGCAGCAGCAGCAGCTAGAGGAAGAGAAGAAGAAGGGGTAACAAAGAGATAAGCAAAGCATAGCATAGCGTAGCAGTCCCCCCTAAGATCTCTCTGATAATTTTGATAACAGGAAAAGAGGATCTTTTGTGGAGAGAATCAAATTTGAGGGGTTGAAAATATCAAATATCAAAATTTCTCTCTCCGTGCCTGCGAATTTGGGGTGCAGGTGATTATGGTTGTTGATGAGAGGGTGTAGCTGATTCGGCGGAAAGAGAGGATTTTTGTTGTGGAATGGACAGGATTAGAGAAGCAAGAAGAAACACTATGGCCGCTAATGGTTTAACCAGAAGAAGGCACAGAACTAACAGTCTCAGAGACTCACCAGGTTCGTAATTCTCTCTCAGATCTCAATAACCACCCTACCCTTCGCTCTCTCCCTCTTCCTTGATTCTCACGATGTCTGGCTGTTCTTTTTTCTTTTGTATTTTTGTTTTGTGCAGAGGAAGATGGAACGATGGAGCTGCAAGAGCCATCGAGGTTGCGAGATCGAGGAGGGACTGGGAAAAAGGATCGAGATCGCGAGAGGGAGAGGGAGAGGGAGAGGGAAAGAGATCGATTGGGTCGGAGCAAGAAGAGGAGAGGGGATAGGTTGATGCATAGCAGCAGAGAAGATGGCGTCGAAGACACTTCGGAAGAGAGTATCAACGATGAAGATGACGATGACGACGAGGATGGCGGCGGCGGCAGTGGTAGCGCCTCAGTCAGAATGCTTCCGCTCAACCCCTCCTCGCTCTCCAACCACCATCGGAAGAGCTTCCCTCCGGCGAAAGTTTTTAGACCAACGCCGCCGTCGACGTGGAAGGCCGCCGATGAGATGATCGGAGTCTCCGTCCCCAGGAAAGCACGCTCCGGTAAAAACCGCAAAACCATCCAATTCAGAAACGCTCACTGAATTCGCCGCGTGTCGATGCGCTCACCTTTCTTCTTATTTTTTCTGTTTCTGTTCGCAGCGTCTACGAAGAGGTCGCACGAATGCTGGGCTTCGAGCGGCAGCGGAATCTTGGCGGAGCAAAATCACCGACAGCCGTCGACCTCCCCGGTGAGGGCGGCCTCGCCTTCGTCTTCTAACGCTTCGGCTAGAAAGAAGATAGTGAGTTTCGGAATCCGGGTGTGAGAGTCTCACTGTGGTGTGGTGTGTTGGTATTGATGTAAGTGTGCTAACAGTGTTGTTTTGATGGGTGTAGAAGCAGAATGGAGGAGCCAAGTTTCGACCACCCAAAACGACGACGTCGAAGCCATCTTCTTCGGCGCAGGAAGAGATCGAAATAGAGATCGCGGAAGTGTTGTACGGCATGATGAGACAACCTCAGGGACCGTCGAAACAAGAAATCATCGCCAATGATTCCACCAAGTTTGATTCCCGAGAACCCAATAAATCTTCCACCGATGCAAAGTCACCGATCTCCAACCCCCAAAATTCAAGCTCTTCCGCCACACCCATCTCTGCTGTTGGTGCGATTTTCTCTCGGCAATTTTTGTTTTTTTGTTTTTTGGTTTCTTATTGACTATTCTTTTGGGTTTAACTTTGCAGCTCCGAAGAGGAAACGGCCGCGACCGGTGAAGCACGAGGATGAGAATCCTTCGAGCTTGAGCGTCCGGAGCAGTCCCATTTCGTCAACGACGAAGGCTGAGAGCGATCAGCCTTCAAAGATCGAAACCTTTTCTTCTAATTTGGATAAGAACAACGTTGGGTCGGCTACCGAGGCGATCAATCTGGTGAATTCTCAAACGGTTCAGGCTTCGCTGGAGCCGGTGAAGCAAGACAGCAACGCGTCGTCGGAGTCTAAGCAGGTGTCTGAGGAAGCGGAGAAGCAGAAAGATGTGGGGTTGAGTGAGGTGGTGGTACCTCCTCAGTCGCCAAAGAAGGAATCTCCTATGCGACAAGTAGCAGATGATGACCGGGAAGATGTGAAAGCGACTAAAGCGTGAGCAGCATCGACTTTTATTACTCTTTCTTTTCGTTTTTTCTTTAATCATTCATCCTTTTTGTGTTGAGTTCGCGCTGAATGTGAATCCTGATCTTTCTTTATTGATTTTTTGGTTCTTCAGGAATCCATCTATATCCGAGAATGAAAATCAGTGGGAGGAGAAGTTCCAGATAGATCTGATGGTGCTTATCGTTTTCTTCCTAATCTGTCTCCGATATTCCGTGCTTTTTTTTAAATAATGGATTTTCATCAGTAGGATATTTTTTATTTTCAGGCACCACCTCCTCCATTGAGGTCTTCTCCGGAAAGGAATGTGGAGAATAATTTGGTGGTTGACGCAGAAAAGGTAAGTGGGGCCATGTATTAGCAATGGAATCTTTTCGTATAAGAATCAGTACTTAAGGAGTTTGGGTTTGTTCAGGAAGCGAAGCCTATGGTGAAGGAGGACGAGAAAGCACTGAGAATGAACAAGGAAGAAGCAATGGTTATTGAAATGGAAAAAGTGAAAGCAAAGGGAGAAGAAACTGATTCGCAGAGAGCGGGTATTGTGCAGAAAGAAAGAGGAATTGACTTGCAGCTTGATTTGGAGAAAGCTGATAGGGTGGATCCTATTGGCAATGTCGGTAGCATGGTTAACAAGAAGCAGCAACATCAGAACGTTCAGAGGCAGCAGCAAACAAATTCAGAGAAAAATGGTACTTTCAATTTTGAAGCTAACAATGCTTGTTCTTCTTCTGTCTTTCTTCACTTCCCTCTTTCTCCTTTTTCTTTATCTCGGTGCCTTACTTGGTTTCTCTCTTCTTCTTCACCTTCTTTCCAGTTCAATCCAATTCTTTGCCTCTACCATTGTCTGTTCCCAGCTGGCCTGGCGGGCTTCCTCCCATGGGGTACGACGAGAGATCAATTATTGTGTTCACTGTTGTTTCAGATATTTGTACTACTGTGGAAATTTGATGTGATCCTCTTCTCATCTCATTATTAGCAGATATATGACCCCTCTGCAAGGAGTTGTATCCATGGATGGGACTACCGTGACATCTGCAGCTATACCAGTACGTGCTTTTCTGTTTCCTCTCAAACTTTTGATTTTCAAACAATGTGAATTGAGCTCTAAATAATTTTTCTCTTAAATTTGTAGCCTCCCCATCTTCTTTTTAATCAGCCTCGGCCAAAAAGGTGTGCAACCCACTGCTACATTGCTCGGAATATATTGTATCACCAGCAAATTGCGAGGATGAATCCATTCTGGCCAGCAGCAGCAGGTTCTGCATCACTGTATGGTGCCAAGCCTAGCAATCTTAATGTTGTACCCTCCACAGACTTGCACGGCAATGCTCCCGTCAGGGCTGCTAACTCTTCTCAGGACAAAGGGCACGGTATTTCCGTGTTTTCAGGACATTTGGGGAAGGATAAAGCCGCTCAACCTGCCAGTGTGGATAATTCATCTAGAAAGCAAATTTTACTTCAGCAAGCTCTACCCCCAGGAGCACCTAGCAATATCTTGGTATGGTGTATCTCTCTTTGTCTAAATCTGTAAATGCTTTTGTCTACCCCCTTCTGTCTTGTATTTTTTTTTTAAAATTATTTGTGCTTTGTCACAAATTGCAGCATGGCCCTGCTTTCATATTCCCACTGAATCAGCAGCAAGCGGCTGCTGCTGCATCTGTTCGGCCTGGATCTGTGAAGTCATTGCCAGTTTCAAGCAATGGAACACCATCCAGTGTGTCGAATTCAGCCCCTCCTAATGCTTCTAGCACAGGTGCTGCGGCTGCTCCAACAATGAGTTTCAGCTATCCAAATATGCCTAGCAATGAAGCTCCGTACTTGGCGATTTTGCAGAATAATGCTTACTCATTTCCTATTCCAGCACATGTTGGTGGTCCACCTGGGTACCGTGGGACTCCCCATGCCCAGGCCTTTCCATTCTTCAACGGCTCATTCTATTCTTCTCAAATGATACATCCTTCACAGATTCAGCAGCAGCAAATTCCTGCTCAGTCACAGCAGAACCAACAGGTCCATCAAAATACCAGTATGTCTAGTGGATCCTCCTCTTCTCAGAAGCAGCATGCTCAGAATCAACAACAGAAGCCTAATAATAATACTGCTGGATCCAATGGGGTTGGAAGCTTGCAAGGCTTTCCTGTCTCCAAAAACCCACCATCACAGCCACTACAGTTGCAACAGCAACCACCGCAGAGGCCGAATCATCACACTTCTCATCCAACTCGCCAAATTGAGTATGAGATGGGCGGTGAAGACAGTCCATCCACTGCTGACAGTCGTCTAACTCGTGCTACCATGAACATTTATGGTCAAAATTTTGCAATGCCTATGCAGACGCCAAACTTTGCTTTGATGACACCTGCCTCAATAAGTGGTGCTGGTTCCAATGGCGGTCACAGTGAGAAGAAGCAATCCCAGCAGCACCCTGGTCCAAAGGCTGGAGGTGAAACAGGTCCTGCGTTTGCCATGTCATTTGCACCCATCAATGGAGTTTCTGGCGCCCCTGGACTTGACCTCTCATCTATTGCACAAAATCATTCAATCATGCAGAGTAATCATAATTATCATATAATGGCAGCTGCACAAGCTGCCAGTGCCCAGTTGAAGAAAAATTATCATGCTGCTGAGGAAGGGAAAAATGTTAATTCTTCTAATAATATGGACGAAGAGAGAAAAGCAATGCCCGGGAAAATTCCAGCAACAATGGGGCAATCCATCGCATTCGGAAGGCCAGACGTATCTGATCCTTCACTAGCGGCAATTTCCGGTGGCAACAATGCCATTGATACCTCTGGTCGTAACCTCAACCTCGGTTCTGCTTCTTCCCGGGCTTCTGCTTCAGTTATGCCTGCTGCCATCAGCACTAATGCAGCCACTACTCAGCAACAAATGCAGCGAAATCAGCAGCAAATTCTTCAGCATCAGAAGCAGAACCAATTTGCAGCTGCCGCTGCAGCTACCGCCCGCAACAAGAACCCATCAACAAGCAATGGCAATGTGTACTCTGATAACCTCCCTTCTACATCTTCAATGGCAACCAAGTTTTCTAATGCTGTATCGGCGTTTCCTCAGAGCGGCAGCGCAGTGGGTCATTCCACTCAGTGGAAGAACAATGTAAGGGCAACAACCACTTCACAGTCACCTCCATCCATGGCTTCAACTACACCAGCTTCGTCAGTCAAGAATATTCCACAGCAGCAGGCTCGTTCCCAGCAACCTCATACCCAAATATCTTTTGCAACAAATCCAAAATCATCCTCAGCACAAGTGCAACCTGCAAGTTCCACCCAGTCCCCATCTCCCCCAGTCATGGTTGGTTCACCAACTACTTCTTCAATGTCCAAAAATACAGGTAGTCCAAGGACGACTTCAGCTTCAACGGCTAGCAATAAGATAAGTCAAAGTTCTTCCTTGTCCTCCCAGCAAGCCAAGAACACTGGTGTGCCTGCTCGAAAATCATCACCTGTTGGTGGCAGGAATGTGCCTTCAATACTCAATGTCCCTCAGCTAACTCCCTCTTCCAGCACTGGGAGTAAATCCCAATTGCCACAGCAGCAACAAAAGCAGCAGCAAATGTCAAAGCAAGCATTGCCACAGGCCCAGCTTTTCTTCTCAAATCCTTACGTGCATTCACAATCCAACAGCTCCACTTCCACCACCACTGTTCCAAGTGGTTATTATCTTCCACGGCGTGGCCCTGAGCAGATGCAGCGATCGGGTTCTTCCGGCAATTCCCCTGCTGGAAACAATGTGAAAGGCAGCAGTGCCTTGCCTACACAGGGGCTTTTGCATCCCGCACAGTTTGCTGCAATGCAACCCTCTGGGAGCCACCCTCAGTTTGTTCCTACTGGCTTTTCTTATGCTCATGTTCATTCTGTGCCCTCTGTTCAAGTGAAGCCAGCGGAGCAGAAACAACCTGCGGGTGAGTAGAATGATATATCCTTTGGTTGCTGCACCCCTGTGCTTGCGGGGATCAAAGAAGAAAACTAGAGTGAGTGAATCATGTGAATTGGCATATGATTTTGAAGTGAAAGATGGGGGTCGTCTCGATGGTGGGGGGAAGTGTTATGCTGATGCCGCTTTGAACAGATGTGGAAAAGAGCCAGCTGGAGTAGGTGACGGCCAATGAAGATAGAATGAATTGGATTCGTCAAAATTTTGGATGGGAAATCGACCAGACCATTGATGTGCCCGAATTGTGTTTAGTAATTTGTTTGTGCCCTTGTGTTTATAATCTGACAAGGTTGATGGTGAAGTCTAATCAAAATTCGATTGGTTTTTTATAAGGATGTGGTTGATATGGTGGAAAAAAAAAGATGGAGGAAAGGAAGGGAAAGAAGCACCTTTTCTTCTTTTGGGGATGTAATGGAGTTTACCTACATGTTCTTTCTCCTCTCTTTTCTTTTCTTTTATTTATTTTGTCTTTTAGGGCTACTAGAGCAGCAAACATCTTTTTGACAAAGTCTATGTGGGGAAGAACGAATATGTAAGTGGCTGGCTGATCATATATTACAGTAACCCTCAATTTATTTTTTTAATTTATAGATGAAAATATGATTTCCCTCATTCCTGGTATGATGGCATTGCTCTTGTGTTTCCCAGAGTTGTAGTGAAAAAGGCAGTGGGTATGTAATGAGAGAGTGTGGAAAGCAATAGCAACAGCAATAGCAATAGGAATTTGAAATAATAGGAAATGGTTTGTGAGAGATAATGGGGATTTTACATAGAAACGAGAAAGGGAAATAGAGGGATGATTGGTTGGTTGGTTGGTTTTGCGCAAGGATGGCGTGGTCCGGATCATGTGGTAAAGATAGGCACAAAGTTCCACCGAGTTAGACAATTTGGTCTGCTTTTTTAGCAGAGATATGTGGTCTTTACTGTCACTATCGCACACGTGGCTGACGGATTTATAGCAGATGTGTAACTATTCTCTCGGTGTTATCATATTGAAATTGTTATCCTACACTCCTTATGATTTATGATTATAAAATGAAATTAAATAGCGTGTGTGTTGGTGGTACTTGGTATGGTAGGGTAGGCTCTTTTTCCTTCCACGTAGTAAGAGGATTTTGCTTTCCATTTTTGCCCTCCATGGAGGTCCCCACCATTAGACAATCATAGCGCTTAGGCCCTTTATAACCAAATTTAAAGCACTAACACATTCCACCTGTCACAATGTCAAAAACTTTCCTCCTCTCTCTCTACTTAATACACGTGTATTCATTTTTATTATAAGCTAATCCAATTTTAATATTTTCTCAAACTTGTTCTTGGAGAAGTAGATGAAGAGTGAGAGTGACGTGGATTTCCATCACTAACCATAAAGGGAATGGATCTACTTCTTCCCTGTGCTGAAATGGCAGAAAAAGAAGTTTTAATTTAAAAAAGATAATAAAAAAAGGTGGAGTGCGTAAATATTAGATAATGATAATAATATTATAGGAAATTGAGATTGAAAGCTTTATTGAGTGATTCATTTATTCACTTATCTGTTTCTTTATTGAGGGGCCAAAGATAAAGCATAGAGATCTTCTTCAGTTGGTTCCCTCTTGATAAACCGAAAAAGACAATATTTTGTGTCCTTTTCCGTTTCAGAGGGACCCCTGAAAGGAATCAATTAATGGAATAGGCAAAAGTCCCCATGCCATGCCCCTCCCTCCATTACCAATTTGTGAACACTGAAAGATAAGCCTCAAACCTCACCACACCTAATATCAACTATGACTTATCGCACCTTCCTGTCCCCACTCCAAAAACTCTTTTCCTTTCTATTTTTTAATCATTATTTATGTTACTTCACCATCCTACCCAGTATATATAACTCACCCTTTCATCATTCATAAAACTCAACCTACAATTCAACTTTTTCTTTCCTCACATTTTCAAACCCATCAATCTCCCAACTCCCTCCCTCTCTCTTTCCACAACTATTTTCCCTTTTCTTTTTTCTACACATCTTTATTATTCTTTTCTAAAATTTATTCATATAATAACAATTCACCCGTACACTAATTTACATCCATCTTCTTTTTCTTAAATTTCAATTCGCTACTCACTCATCATAAACTCAATCCTTCTTCACACTAGTTTCATTCAACATAACATTAACTATCTTGGTTCAAGGTTTACAAGAATATCTATCTCGGTTTAAAGTTTTAGATGACTTCATATCAAAAATTGGATACCTAACTCTTAAATATAGTTTATTTGTTATCCTCTAAATCTTAATTAATATTATTTAATTTTTAAAGTTGGTATCTTCTCAAGTGATTTCAAATACATTCCTTTATTTTTGCCTAATAATTTTGATAATTTTATTGAATTTTCTTGTTAATAATTAATTGGCCTTGACTTTAGATAAATTATATTCCCTATTAATAGGAGATCAGACAATTTAGCGGTACACAACCTCATAATCTCAAGCCGAGTACATTAGGAAAAGAATATGATTTTTCTTTGCAAGTTACATTATAAGCTTTTCTAAGTGTTAAGTTTAATAGAATTTGTTTAGGACTTTTACTCTATCTTACTTTATTACCATATTTTTATCCCATCATTTCAAAGTATCTCAATGTCTTTACTTAAAAGATGAAAACATTATGCACTAAGATCTATGGACGTACGAAAATATTTATTTTGATAGATACAAATACTAAAAAAGCGCTATGTTCTTTAAAGACATGTGAAAATATTGAAATTTGACGCGTAAAAGTATCAAGTGTAAAGAAATATTAAATACCTTGACAGATCAGCTTCAAGTATCATGTGGTTCATTCTGATCATTCAGTTGTTTGACGTTCATTGTTCTTTTGCTTCCATAGTCGAATATTAACCAATTTACTTAGTTGATAAGGTTGGGATCTAGCCAAGTTAGACTCGTTCAATCGATGGTCAACCTTTGTTTATTTTAATATTGGAATCTAGTCGAGCTAGACCCGTTTAGTCGATGGTCAACCTTAGTTTATTCTAAGGCTGAAATCTAACCAAGGCAAACTTGTTTAGTCAATGATCAATCTTAGCTTATTCTAAGGTTGGAATCTAACCGAGTTAGATCTGTTTAGTTGATTGTCAACCTCAATTTATTCTAAGGTTTAGTCAAACTAGACCTGTTTAGTCGATGCCCAATCTTAGTTTAATCTAAGGTTGGAATCTAGCTGAGCTAGACCGGTTAAGTCGATGGTCAACATTTATTTATTCTAAGACTATAATTTAGTCAAACTAGACTCGTTCAGTCGATGATCAACCTTAATTTATCTTAAGATTGAAATCTAGCGGAGCTAGACCCGTTCGGTCGATGAACACTTTCCACCAGTTGTCCATTCACAACGATCTTATAAGGGTCCATGATAGAAAGATCAAGATTAGAGCAAAATGATATGAAAAAAATATTACCTTAAACAAATTAGGCACAACTTACATTGTAATTTATTTCTTAATTTTTCACTAGATAAACCTCTTCACCACATCTCCTTGGCTTGAGGTTGGGGAGACATTGTAAGGGCAGTTGGTATGATCTCTTATTAATAGGGAATGTAACTTATTTAATGCCGCCTATTAATTAACAAGAGATATTCAATAAAAATACCCAAAACCATCCATAATTTTTTAATTAATATTCATGAATATGTTACTACTATATTGTAAAATTAATTCCATTCTCTAAAGTATTAACATAAGGTTTTCTAGAAGTTCAACATAACTTAATTTTTATATCTATTGTTATTTGAGATTGTATTCCTTATGTCTCATCTCTATCTTACTAGGAGGCTGGAAGAATTTTCAAAACAACTTGCACATATTTAATTTTCTCCATTATTAGGCACCTTCCTTGGAAAGAAAAGGACAAAAAAATACTCACCCATTCACTAGTTCATTAATTGTGTAACGTGTAACATCGGATAGGGTTAAAATAGGGAAAACATGATCAGACAATGCATAGAGACTTGCATTACACTGCAAGGTTAGGATATTGGTTTTGGAACCTCTTATGATTTTTCGATCATCTCAGTCACTTCCATTACATCGCAAAGCTATTTGTCTTCCCCCATTTTGATTGATGAGTTAAATATTTTCACTGTATCACATTTTATTTTGGAACTCACATCTAGGATTAAAACAGAAGTAAAGAGTTTTTTTCTACAACATTTTCCTTAATATTCCCTCCATTTTATTTTCTCTTACATTTTCCCTTTTCTTTAGAAATTAAAAACCTAAATAATTTGTCTTTGGTAACTATATCTTCACGCATTAATTATATATCTTTTCTCTTGATAGTTTCTCCTTTTATTAAAAAATCTCCTTCTTTGCTTAGCTACCATGAATTGGTTGACGAAAATATTTTAGTTAAGATACAATAGTATTTTATATTCATTAATTATCCATTAATTTAAGTACACACATTAGCCTTGAGAAAAAGTTAAAGATTTGAAAAGGAGTAAAAAGGAATAGTATTGTGTAGAAAGGGTATGCCCTAATTATTTTTCCTTGTACGAGTAGGTCTTTTATGTGATGTAAGATGTTTGTCTCCATTTGTTACATATCCATGGTGAGTCATTGAATGCATCATTAGTGAGGGGGGAAGAATAGACGTATGGTGAAGAAAAAGTAATCGCAATGAAAAGGAAGAGTACTGTTGTATTTCTCTTTTCCCTATTCATTCAAGCTAAAGAGCAAATAAATGTATAATGTGTGTGAAAAGAAGCAGATTGCAGGTATTAAATGGATGAAGAAAGATGATGGTAAGATGTGGGGTACCCCACAGCATAAATAATAAAGATGCGAGGCCTAATTGGAAGGTCCATGCATTTAAGGCAAATAGGTGAGTCCACGTTGCAGGCATTGTCTCCATTAGGCGTTGGTGGTGGCAACTTCAAAAGTTTATTTATTTTTTATTTAATGGAATGAAGGGACAAGGTAATGGGGTAAAGCTTTGGCAACAATGTCTGAAAAGGAAAGAAGAGAGGAACAATTCACATGTGTTTTAGATAAATACTTGTCCTTTGATTACTTGAGAAAGTGGAACAAGCAGGCTCTACAGTTACATTATGTGTGTGTGTCTCTGTGACACTCGATTTCTCACTTCTATCAGCCTACTTAACAAAGTGTCGCAATAACTAATAATGTGGGTTGGACTTTTGAAGTTCATTGAATAACAATAGGAGAAAGAAAAAGAAAAAGGATTAATAAGATTAGAGAGGGGGAATGGGTAGAAAATGGTGGTCCATATTGGCTTTTAATAAGTAATGATAATCATAATTATAATTGTATCTGAGAACAGATTCTTGACAAGATTTCATAGAGTGGCATAAATTGTGTTGGTAAGTGCCTTCAATTCAATGATATCTAAATTCTAGTTGACCAGAAATGAAGGGTAGATACTCAACGTATCATCTTCAATTCAAGCAAATTATTTTCTCTCTCTCTCTTTCTGTACACTCAACTTGCACCCAGAAAGAATGGTCAACACAGAATACTAACCTTAGGGGACCCTTCCCTTATCTAAACCATTGGCTTCTACTGTTGAAAAGAAATGGAGTAAATGAATTCACTACTCTACAAAGACAAATAACCTGAATTTGTGGGTCTGTCTCCACTTTGGAAAAAATAAAATACTAGTATAGATATTATTCAAAAATATCAACAAAGACAGGGTGGGAATAAGTATGTAACCACCACTGAACTATATTTGTTTCATTACTTTTTTACACATGTTTTACAAATATATATTTAAAATATAAATTATAATTGTGGTTTTTAAAATATATTTTTCTTGTTTTTCCATGTTTATATGTAAACCTTAAAACTAAAATAAATGGGTTTGACCATGGGAACTTGTGCTGAAGCAGGGTTCAAGAAAGGGGAAACCAAAAACAGATTTTATAACAGTCACTGGCAGAAGAAGTGGCAGAGGGGGAGAATCGCTCCAGGGATATCTAAAATTCAGATGACCCATTATTTGTTGGATGCAAAGTTGAAAACTTGAGCCTTAAAAACCCACTTCAAGTGAAAAAGATGAAGCCTTTATTGTACACCGTACGTTTTATTTCTGTTCTGGAGCGTATGACCTTGGCTGAAATGGGTAGGTATTTTTAACGCTTAGAGTGAGGGTTGGATTCTGAAGATCAAACCAAACCCATGACAGTGGTTTTTCAAACTTTGCCAAAACACTGGTCCAGTTGGAACCTGATTCAACACACCCCTGGTCACTTTTTCAAATCCAAAATGAACCATATGAATCTAACTGCCCCTTCCCCTCTGGAAAGAATTACAAAATTGTGTTACAGTGCAAAAAAGGGTAACTCTGAAGTTCCTTACCTGCGTTTTCCTCTCTCCCTTTAGCACTAAAACAGAAACCATTAAATAGAAAAGGTACAAATAATATCTGCAGTTTGATGTAGGAGCTGCAAATGGGGTTCCCCTCCACCACCACACACACCACAGAGAAGAAAAAAGAAAAGAACTTGGTTACTTTCTGACCACTTCTTGCCCAGGTCCCTGGTGGGTTGAGTGAGAGCCACACACATGATTTCAGTTTGATGCAACATCTCCTTTCACCTCTTTCACCTCTCCTCTGTGTATTTATATTTGGGAGAAAGGCACAAATTCCATCCATATCCATAACTTGCAACATTCTCACCACTTTTTAAACAAAAACAAAACCTTTTATATCTGTCTATTTATTCCTCACAACACTCTCTCTTATTTATTTATAACTTTTTTGAATTGGGAAATTTTGTATGGAAAATTGACACTTTTACCATTTTTACAAAAGATGATGGAATATTATTCCGACTTTAAGTTTGTTAAGTTTGTTGAAATCACATTATTATATCTATCATTACATTTGAATTGTTATAGAATTTTAATTTTTTTTATGGTTTTGTCTTAAAAAATATGCTGAAAAATTAAAGAAAAAAGATAATTTAAATAACATGTGACATCAACTCTTAACCAATATAATATTATTAGATATACCGAAAAAAAAAATTCAATCAAGATTTAGGAGAACGGATTCCTGATCCAAGAAGAATAAGGGGAGAGTTCGTTTGAAACATCTACATTTGCTATTTTAAAGAAAGTTTATATTTTCTACTTATTTTAAATTCTTAAATTTGAATTTAACTTGCTATTTGTTTACTCTTTGTTAGCTCATAAATCAGTAATAGAAAAAGTTCAAAATTGCAACTAAATTTCTTGGTAGTTATTACCGATCATGACACCGAACTTATGTTGACTGAAAAAATTATTTGACGATAAATATAGCTATAAACAATAGCAGTAATAAAAAAATAATCCATGTATTATTGTTTAATTAAGTTATAATGATCGAAATTTAAAAATCTGTAGTGATCAATGTTATTTTGGTTATTATTTATAAACAGTAAACAATTTCTGTTTAATAACCAATTTTGATTTGTTTGTAATGGATTTAATTCACTTCAGTGACAATTTTTTAATAGATATACATTTTATAAAAAAAATGGATTTAAAATGTTAAATAAAAGTATATGAGAATTGAACCTTTAATTTAATGAGTAAACTCAAGTTACTAGATTATTCACCAATTTTTTTATTAATTTATTTAAGAGATAAATTATATATAGGTTAAATTTATTTTAATTAATTAATAATAGTAATATTATATTAATAATAAAATTATTATAGTTTAAAATTAATAAATAGTAAAATTGTATATTTATTATATAGATAAATTTTAATAAATAAGTTTATATCTTAAAAAATAATTAATATATTAAATAAGATATTCAAATTATGATAAAAAATGTATTGGTAGTACTTAATTCTGATTTATGAATAATCAAATTTCATATATCTTGGTAATTTGAAGATTGTCTTATATTTAATATCAAAACTGGAATACAACTAACCTATAGAAATGACTTATTCGATAATTTTTTTTAAAATGGTGTGATTTCCTTTGATAATTTTTTATATGAAAAAAATTAAATGTTCATAATAGAATAAATCGTGTTTCAAGTGGATTAAATCAAACAATAGAATTCGTGTTCAACCTACATGATTTCTTGATCATAAATTTTTTTACAATGAACATAATTTTCTCTAATGATGTTTTACAAAAAAATGTGGATTGTGAATGTGAGGTTGATCAAGAGTAAAAATGTGAAAACAAAAGACGAATTTGATTGAATCTAACCATTTTAATTGTATAAAATTACATTGAAATCGTGCTCAACATGACTTAAATTTTATTATATTTTTTTTTAATTTTGGTTTGTTTGTTTATTTTTTGTTTTTAAAATGAAATAATTATTTGACTTGTGAAAATTTGAACAAATATTATTAAGGTTTTGGTTTATAAAAATTGAATAGATTTAGTTGTTTTTAATTTAAATTTAATGATTTAGGATTTATGATTTCAGTCTTTTAATTTTACGGTTTTTACAATTTATGTCGGTTTATGCTTAGGGTTACATTAGAATTTATGGTTTAGGTTTTTCTAGTTTAGGATTTCAAAAGGTACGGTTTAGGATTTCAAAGGTAGAGTTTAGGTCTGGCTTTTTTTTAGGATTCAAAGTTTAATATATATATTTATATTGTACCGGTCGAACACTAGATGACCGAGTCAAAGCATTTACAATACAATATAACAAATGTTGAATAAAGAATCAGTTGTAATTGACATTAAATGAGTCAGTCAAAGACACCCTTTAAGATACACTCCCATTATATCAGGAAGTCACTACACACGGAGAACCGTTACACACTTCTTGGCGAACTGCCTACCACTACACACGTCTTGGTAAACGAATTACCTAGCCCACACAAGGGAGACCCAAGTCAACCTATAAATAAAATTGTTAAAAGGGGAAAAAAGTATATTTTTCATATTCTAAGAGAACATACCAAAATACTAGCACTCACTTGAGCGTCGGAATGCAATCACAGGTACCTTTGACCCGCGAAACACACAGTGAGAGGAAGAACTTTGAAGAACTAGAAGACTACCAGCACGTCAGCGAATTGTGTACCCAGTGAACAAGTAGTACTGAGCTCCATCATCCATATATATATATATTTAGTTTTATTTTCTCCTCTTATCTCTTTGTTTTTGCATCAATTACAAACTTAAATGTGACATAGTGCAGCAGCCACAGGTTCCTCCTATCTGAATTGAACGTTCTTCTGCACCCTCGCGTAAGCATCAATGCTTGCCACGTAAGCATCAACACTTGCCATGTAAGCATCAACGCATGCCACGTAAGCGCTACTCCCTCCCCTCACCCTCCCTGCATGCGCGTAAGCACCTTCCCCCTCCCTTCTCG
>Ga0123341_1001425_pt1 | contig 17909 bp, 10 predicted proteins | sample Turbeapinknodule_FD_89959 | JGI IMG/M metagenome (GOLD analysis project Ga0123341, IMG submission 89959) | Root nodule microbial communities of legume samples collected from Mexico - Turtle bean Mexico pink nodule | ecosystem: Host-associated > Plants > Roots > Nodule | place: Mexico: Nepantla...
TTATAAATGTCTCTATTGTTATGTAAAAATGTTCCTAAAAGTTTTTAGAAACATTAACTTATCATTACATTGGATAAAATGTTACTAAATCATATTAGTAGCATTTTATTTGATTTAGCAACATTTTATTTTATGTTACTAATTAGTAGTGTATTTACACAAAAAGAAAGGGTGCGAAGGTTGGTGAGTGGAAATAAATGTGAAGGATGACATGAAAACTAGTCAAAATGACTCATGGTTCACCATACTAACCCCAAGCCCACTATTGCACATATTTCATACTGAACTTGAAATGGCACACGTAATGAGGATGTGTGGGGTTGACTCTTCCTCCCTCCCACATATAGGGCATCACTCAAAATAATTCCCCTTTTGTGAAGGTTCAGCTTGGTGCTATCTTGTCCAAAAAGGTCCTTCACGCATAAAACTAGGTTGAGGGCATTACCTTTAAATTCCATAAATAGGTAAGCGGGCCAGATATACTCCCATAACCATGACATGCTAGCTTTGAGTATGCGGATTTTACAGAGAAACTATAAGAAGGGGGTTCATTCCATAGCCATGAATCCAACTTATTTGAATCAAGGGGTACCTGCGATATATTTGTCATGAAGTCTTCTACCATAGGTTTTTCCAACTCAAACCAAGCTCTTCTCCAACTAATACCCATTCCCAAACCTCTGTAGTCCATCTTCTGAAACTCACAATTGGTTTATCTTCCTTCAGGGAATTTTTGTGTATTCTAGGATATCTCTCTTTAGGTTGGGTGTTGTCTAACCACTCATCTTCCTAGAATTTAAACTTTGAGCCATCTCCCACATGTCAGACTACATTTGAATCAAACCATCTGCTTCCCTGGTCTGAGAGACTTGTTTCAGATAAATCCTTCCACCATCTAGACTTGTATTTATTTCGATCTGATGTATTTAACATCCTCCCAGATCCGTACTTCAACTCTAAGACGTCCTTCCACAGGCCAACCTTAGGGTACCTCATTCTCCATATCCTTTTTGTCAATAGGGCCTTATTGAATAGATCAATGCGTCTAATACCAAGGCCACCTTCCTCTTTTGGTTTGCATATGTTCTCCCAACTACACCAAGCAATTTTCCTCCCTTTTGTGCCCCATCCCCATAAGAATTTCCTCTGTAACTTTATAATTTCCTTGCACACACCAATCAGAGCTTTAAAAAATGATAAGAAGAATAATGGTATAGCGTTGATAACCGATTTTATGAGGCAAATTCTTTCCGCAAAGGATAAGTTTTTACCTTTTCACACTAAAAATTTCTTTTTTATCTTTGATAGCACTGGCTCCCAAAAAGAACATCTAGATGAGTTGCCACCTACAGGTAGGCCCAGGTAGGTAAAGGGGAAAACCATTAGGTTGCAGTACAAAATTTCAGTGTACAACTTGACCAGGTTCCTGTCCACACCAACTATACCTATTTTACTCTTATGAAAGTTTACTTTGAGTCCATAACCTAATTCAAAACATCTTAGCATAGCCTTAATTGTCATAATATTTTGCACACTTGATTCGTAGACAAATAAGATGTCGTCAGCAAATTGGAGTAGGTTCACCTCAAGCTTCTTATTTACTACTTTAATTCCCGAAAACAAAATTTTTCTGGTCGCTTGGTTTACCAACCCGGATAGGCCTTGAGTCATGATTAAGAACAAGAAAGGTGCAATCGGATCCCCCTGTCTAAGGCCTCTAGAGGGTTTGAATTCTTTTGTTGGGTTGTCGTTTACCAGAACTGAGATAGTAGCATATTCTAGATAGACTTTGATCCATTGAATCCATTTCCCACATAATCCTAATCTTCCTATCATATAGTACAAAAACTCCCAATTAACTGAGTCATACGCTTTTTCAAAGTCAATCTTTACAATTACCCCACTCCTCTTCTTTCTCTTATGTTCATCCACAACCTTGTTAACAACAAGGACTCTGTCTAATAACCCTCTATTTGATAAAAAAAAAGTCGATTGTGACACGTCTATCACCTTGTCAATGACTTTCTTAATCCTTATAGATATCATTTTTCCAATATTTTGTACAAGCATCTGACAGGTGAAATGGGTTTATACTCTTCTAGAGATTGAGGGTTTTCTGACTTTGGAATCAGCATTATGAATGAAACATTGCATCATTTTGGTATTTTCTCTTCTCTATGGAAATATTGTACTGCACCAAATACGTCCTTTTTCAAGTAATTCCCAGTGCTTCTTTACAAAGCTAAAGGAAACACCATCAGGGCCAAGGCTTTTGCTGCTTTCGCGGTTCCATATGGCTTTTTTAACTTCCTCCATCGTAAAAGGTTCAATCCGTAGCCTGTTATCTAAATTCGTTAAGGGTTTAAATTCAACATTGTCCAACTTAAATCGAATGTCCTCGTGTGCTGACATCTTGCTTTTGTAGAAATCTTTGATTATTTCCTTCACAATAATCAGATCTTCCTTCCAGAATCCAGAGATCAAACTATGTACTCCTTTAATCTAATTTCTCATTGATGAAGAATTGAATAGAAAGAAGACAAGGTGCAGTACAATAAGGAGGCTTAAGGAAACATCAATGGAGTTCAATGCCTTCCAAATGATGAACCAAACTCATGAACATGAGTGTCATCTCCTTACACAACAATTGAATAGTAAAAACACAAGAGCAACAAGAGAACAATGGAATTTGGTGCGGAATTTTAAACAATGCAAGAAAAAGACATTGAACCGATTAGAAACACAACACAAAGCAATTGAACCGGTTGAATTAAACAAGAACACAAACTACCGAATAGAAATGAAGAACAAACACAATTGACTGAATAGAAAACTAGAATAGGATGCGAAAATGGAAATGGAAGATGAAAGCAATAAGAACTTATGTGAATGAAGCCATGGAACGGAAGAACACGCCACATGGATGGTGATTGATCCAAGATAAGTGCAAGATGCCACCACTTGAGAGCTTCCCAAACTCACAAGATAAGACTAGTAGAAGAAGAACAAGTCTCACACAAATCTCTCTCAATTTGAGTAGAGTAGCTTTTCTTCAAATTCCAAATCTAAATTTACATGAGCATAGCACCTCTATTTATAGTGTGAGAGGGCTGAAATTAAAGTGGGAAAATTCAAATGAGAAGCATTTGAATTTGGCGCCTAATTACATGTCACAAGGGAGGTGTGACTTGGTTTCTTTCTTTGGCACCTCCTAAAACTACACCTACACCTTATTTTTATGTCACATGGAAGGTGTGACTTATCTTTGTACATTGGCACCCCTTATATCTATATCTACACCTTCCTTTTATGTTCTACTTAATTTCTACTCTAAAGAAATTATAAAAAGATACATCAATTTATGCTCATCTATTATTGCTTGTGCTCTTGCTCTTAATAATCTTTTGAGGCATGATGGATGATGAAATCATGTGTTGGGCTTGGGCCTCAGTTTGGGCTTGGGCCTCCATATTAAGAACACTAATAGGAAGAACTTTAAATATTTTGGTCCTTGATCATTCCTCCTATTGATGACATCTTTATTTGCTTATTGAGATGACCCTTCAAGTTTAGCATCATTGGTCATCTTCATGTATTTTTGATTCACATCACTCATCCTTCTCCATTTAATTGATGCGTGGAAATATTTAGATTTAGGGTCACCCTGTTTAAACCATGAATCCCTTGATTTTTATTGTAGAAGGGATTCATTTCTCATAATAAGAACCTGTAATTGGCTCAAAAGCTCCCTTCTTTCCATAATCACATTTTCTTCAAGTTATCGACTTCGTCTAAGGAGTCTATCTCATTTACTCTCTTAATGAGATCAAACTTGAGTTTGTCTATATACCTGAACACCTCTCTTTTCCACCCTTTCAAATCACTCTTTAACATTTTCAACTTGCCCTTTAGTATTTGGAAGTTATTTCCCTGAACAATGTAGCTTTCCCATTTACTTTTAATAAAACTACCAAAATTCTTATCTTCATACCATATATCCAGAAATTTGAACAGTTTTGGCCCCTAATCTGCCACTTTTGATTTTAACACCAGTGCACAGTGGTCGAAAATGTTTCTGTTGATGACATATTGTTTGTTGCCTGACCAATGTTGCAACCATTCAAATGAAGTTAGGAACATATCAAGCCTACTCTTTGCCTTTCCATTAGGTTTGATCCACGTGTATTTTCTCCCAATGCTAGGGATATCTACCACCTTCATACTCTCGATGAAATTGTTAAAGTCTTTGATTTCTCTCTTACTACTTCTGCCACAGTTTAGCCCCTCCTTTCACCATCATTTCTTATTGAATTAAAATCCCCAAAGACACAACAAAAGTTACAAGCTTCCCATATTCTTACTGCTTTTAGTTCATCCCACATTTTCATTTATAGTTCATCCCGCATTTTCATTTTCTCTTGTAGGTTAGAAGATGAGTGTTTACTATAACAACAAATATATTGATATACAATAAATGTGTATTTCTTCTTATGTTAATTTATCATCGAGTGGTATAACATATTTAAAGTTATCGTGACTTCAAAATGTGTCCTTACTTTCAATTTAAAATCTTATATATATATATATATATATATATATATATATATATTCCGAATTTGGCACTTTAACTACCTAGTTAATACTTTGTTTTAATTTTATTCAAACGTTGAGATTGGTTACACTGTAGTAGACAAGAGAACATGTCATCGTTTGGTGAACTAATTATAAAAAATAATGGATGATGGATTTGATAATGTTGTGTGCAACTTGCGTATCAACCATTTCTTTTATTGAAGTACGTTACGCATTTAAAACACTAACCTATTTTACTTAGGTATTTGTTTTTATATTAATAGCGTGCCAAGAATGTCAAATATGTTTACAATTTAACTGTCTTCACTATGATTTGTACGAATAATTGATAGAAATTTAACTAACTGTCAGACAATTCATGTTAATTAATGATTAGCTCTTAATTAATTCTTGCAGTGGAACTGAAACAAGTTTTATTATTTCAAGGGATAGTTTTTATGAAGCATTTCAAAAGTTAATTAACAACGTTTTGTTGTATAGTAAAATTTAACAACATATTCTAAAATTAGTCATGCTGTCAATGAATATTCATATGATAAATTTGTACAGAATAAATTTGAATCATCATTCTTAGAAATAAAATAACCTTTTGATTTAATTGTTTATTAAATCAAATGATTTTTTTTTGTTAAAATTGCATTACAGCTATCCATTTCTATAATTTTCTTTTTCTCTCATTTTGTTTCCTTCCATGTATTGGTGACAAATACTATAATTCACTTAATTACAAGATGACAATTGAGTTTCTATTCACTTTACATGTTTTTTTTCCTTACACTTTAATGTAAAACGAATCTTCCTCACTTGATGGAGACGAGGGAAAAAAAATATTGATTCCTTACATTATATTATTATATATGTAGGCGAGGCCCAAAGGGGGAATTTAATATTTCATATCATCTTATGAAAGCATCTACGTGAACTGCATATATTAATTTATTATAATATGATCAAAGCATCTACATCAACTACAGTTACAAGGTTCCAACTTGGGAAATTCACAAAGGACTTCTCTTTTCTTTTGGTTTTTGATTATTTTTCCATGAATGATCTAAGCAGTCACAGATGTTTCCACAGCAAGGTTTCCAGGGTAAGCAACTTCTGATTTTATGTCATCTTCCCATAGTTCTGGCACGGCCTCTCTAAGGTTGTGGATGCTCTCTAATGCGTAATCTGCTCCTTTAATTCTCTGAGATTTTCCAACCTGAATTGTAATCAACAATTAGAGGCTCATTTCAGTTTCCTACACAATAAGGATTGTCTTGTGGGGGCAACACACTAATATTCTTGTTTTTATGTGTTGGACCACTAACATTTATGTATGATATATAAGATTATATATGTATGTGATGTCCCTTGCATAAAATTATTGGATTCCTCTTCATTATTAGTTTGGCAGTGTTCCTACTACTGAACAAAATTACCAGTGACTTACCAGCACAGTGTGAAGACCCACACGTTTTCCAGCTTGTATGTTGCGGACACTATCCTCAAAGAACAACTGAAAGTGACATAGGAAAATCCAAAATGTCAGAAAATAAGAGTCAACAAAACTAAGAATCTAAGTGAAATAAGATGGTTTTTCTTACAGTTCTTTGCGGGTTAAGGTTGGCTATCTTGAGAGACAATTCAATGGCATTTTCTGATGGTTTGCAAATAATTGGTGTTTTAGGCAAAACTGTGTTGGGATTGGGTTGAGAAAAATGGGCAATGATGTCAAAGATTTGTGAGCCACTAGCATTTTTTTTTGTGGTTGGATTGGTTGTGCTTGAAACCCCCATAAACTCAATGTCATCTTCATCATCAGAGACAGTGCTTTTATGGATTGGATTAAGGGTCTCAAAGCATATGATTCCTTCAAAGCAGTCCTCTAATCCAAGCCTGCTAAGTGCCTTAACTGCATGGACTTTGTCTGAGTTTGTGAAGATCTAAAAAGAAAAAGACAAAAGAGGTTTTATCAGATTATTTTCATTTTTTCTCGCTAGAATCTTGAGCAATTTCTATTTGGTCAAATATAAACAACTTACTAGTTTCCTATAGGGCAGGCTCAGCAAAAGGTTCCTCAGAACTTGGTCTGGTTTCAAGTTTTCGTAAGGTAATCTTCCATGAACAAAACTGTAACACCAAGAGTTCAAACATCAGTATCACCACTAGAAAACACTCGTAAGGATATCAAACGGGGGTAAAAACAATCAGATAAATAAAAGGTCTTGTATTGTACCTGTGATATTCATCATAGTCAAAGTCATATCCAATTGCCTGCATTGACAATGAAACAAAACAAGCATAAGTTATCAAAGATTTCTGAATTCAACAGTTAATTCTAATTTTGAGCAAGGAGTTGAAAGCATTGAAAAACTTAATCATACCCTTAAACCAGCCATAGTTGTTCCATAGTTTTTGTAGAGGAGGTTGGACAAGTCATCAATTTTGCTTTTCTCTATGCCAAGCTTTTCCACCATATAGTCTAGATCAATGGTATCACTCGTGTCAAGGATATCCATAAAGAGCAAACACATTACCCAGAACATTATTCGCAAAGAGACACTCACCTTTAATATTTTGGCCACATGCATTTGCAATACCAGTGCTTAGTGGATACAAAGTATCATCTAAATCTGCAGCACAGTGTAAGAGTTATAATCTTAACCGCACCCAAATTAATGAGGTTTCATAATTTGCAATTAATCAATGAACTGTCTCACTAGAAGACTCACCAAAAAGAAGGCAATCATATTTTGGTCTCTGGTTCTGTCTGAAACGGTCCTCGAACTCCATTTCAGGCAGAAAACCTTAAGAGACAACAAAAGGAAGTGAACACTTAGTTGCATGACAACATGAACCAACCAAATTTTATATAGGGATTCCTTGTGATTCTCAGCCTACTAATGTTGATGGCTTTACTTATTTTTAAAAAAATGCTCTTGTTTACTCGGATTAGCACTGATATAAGCTAAAGCACCATAAAGGAAGACAATCACAGTGTTCATCCAATCCATTGGAGATAAAGCTTTGCTGAGATTCTGAGTGGACAATCCACAACCAAGTAAATAGATTAATTTAAAAATAAATGTTGCAACAGTACCCCTTTGGGGGCACAGAATTTAAAGAAACATGAGAGGGTTCATAAGCTTCCTTCAATTATTATAACTATAAAATAAGAAAATAAAAAAGGACCCTCCAGAAAAAAGGTCAATCATAGAACGGTTCAAAGCCAAAAACCCATTATTATAATCTTTTGAACAGAGTTTGAGACACAGAAAATTTCTTTCCAAAGTGCTTAAACTTTTGGAGTCACACAATCACTCATTCATCAAACTTTCTGGATTCAACGGAATATAAAACCAAATCACAACACTCAGCAACAACGTAATTTTTTTAAAACTGGGAAAAAAGGGAAAAAAAAAAAAGAGTTAACACGTGTCTGCATATTAAGATCACCAAATAAGTTGGTGTGTTCACAAAAACAGAGGTACGGTTCTCAATTCCGACCATTTGTTCATATCATCATGAATTTTGAGAATTCAAAAGGAAAAACCTCAGGCTTGCACTCATGGCAATAAAGGGTCTTTGGTAGAATCATTAAGAAGCCATGGTTTGGATGGAATACGGGCAATGAGTGAAGAGTGAAACAGAAAACTTTAGTGTTCTATGAAACTATGCATAAGAAGAATTGAAGTAATTGGCTTACCAGAAACAGAAAAATGAATGGGGTGTGGGAAAGGGTGTGGATTAGGAAGAAGCAAAGCTTAGAGAGAAATATTGTAGTACAATGGTGTTGAAGGATGCAAGGAGGAGGGGGAGGAAAAAGCAATGGCAAAGATGAGTATTTATAGGAAGCCAAGTGCAGGGGATCATTGGCTATAATATTATATAATTTATTATTTATTTTTCATGGAGAAAACTTAGTAAATTGTATGTATATTTCTAAACTTAAGTCAAATGTAACAAATTGAGATTTGGCTTATTTAAAAAATAAAGTTCAATAATAATATTTAATTATAAATTCAATTTTCAATATTTATTTTTAATATTAAAATAATTCTGGTTAAAATAGACAAATTATACTTATAAATAACTATAAAAAATTAATAACAATGATTGTTAAAAAAACTATATATATATATAAGGTAAATTTATTGATACTAACTAAACTAATTTTTTTTCATATTAATAAATTAAATAGTTGACTCTTATAAATAAAATTGGAGAGAGTACGAATTAAGAAAATATCTAAATATATATCAGTTTAAAATTAATTTGTGTACTTTATATTCTAATTATATATAAGGCATGCATGCTTCAAAAGTGATTCTATCGTCACCGTGTTTTTTTTTTCCTTTGTTTACCGTCACTGATGTTCATCACACGTTAGTATGATTCATGGTGAAAAATACTGTTCTATATGCAAAATATTTTTTTAAAATATCACTTTCAAAAGCCATTTTACTTTATAACTTTATTTATTTTTATTAGGAAGTGTGTGTAGTGTTTTTAAATTAATCTCATCGATGTTTAAAACGAATAATAATACACTAGATCATTTAAATATTGACATAAAATACAAGGTATACGACACAAATTTATTCAAAACTTGAAATTTTAATTGTTTCTACTCTGGTAAAAGATTTTAAAACTCTGTTAATTTATTTTTAATTAATTGTTAATTTTAAAAGACCATGTTGCAGGAAATACTAAACGAATAAGTATAGGAGAAAGTTTAAAAAAAAAAGAGAAATTGATACCTATTTTCGTTTTTGTTTAATTTTAATTTTGGCAATTTTGTTGATTATTGTACTTTTCTTCTATATTTAGTACGTTCATACCTGTGTACACTCTGTCTTCTTTATTTTTTCTACATTCAATATGAACATCTGTTTAATAATAAAAAAAAACATATATATCCATACACACACGTGCTGATATAAAGAAATTAATCAAAAGCATTATATTTTTTTTTTTGGTACAACCTTTAATTAATAAACTAATATTAAACAAGATAGGTATGTAAAATGACGCATTGAATTAACATGCAAGTGTGGTATAAATAATTGTTACGTGAGTTTTGTTAATTTATTGAAAATAATTTAAAAAAATGGTTGAGTTTTGTTGGGAAAGAATTGTTGTGTATAATTTTCATGAAGTTGCTAAAAGAGCAAAAAGAAACAAATAAGAGGTGCATAAAAAGGTTCTTTAGTTCTTTTGATCCTTTCACCTTTTGTTTGGCTGATATGAAGCAGATACACGCAATAAAGGGTTGAAAAGATGGTAATTAATTATATCATGCATCACCATGTTTTGTCCACAATTTTTTTCTACCTAGCTTTGGTGGCACCGCCATAACACATGGTCAATATTACACTCAGAACACAGCAAAAACACCTCTTCAATACTTCATTATTGGGACACTGCTCCCTCATATGGAAGTATCTTCTGTGACAAAACCATTTAAAAACCACCAGTTTCAGAAGGGGCAATAACAATCTTAGCCGTAATCACCTTTTGATTTGCAATAATGTGTATTAACCAAAAGGGTATTCACCCTTTTGTGTATTGGACTCTTTTTTACCTAATTACATCCCCTACAAGGTAATCACTGCTCAAACACAAAGTTGCATACAGCTCAATATTAACAACAACACAAAAATATATTTTGGGTGGTTAATTTCAATGAGTACCTCATTTATATGCAATTATTTTTATAATTTTACTTTAAAAATTTTTAAAAATCTATAATTTGGTTTCATTCTTAATTTTACATATTTTTTTAAGTTAAATATGTTTTTTATATGTTTTATTTTTTTTATGAAATTAATTTTTTTCTCTAATTAAATTTTAAACCTCATAAATATTTGTATTAAAATATTATTTAATTTTTTATTTGAATAATGTAATAAAAATGTATATAGAATGTTAAAATATTTTATATTGACTTATATATTAATGTAGATTTTATAATATTACAATACATGAAAAATATATTTATTTTTTTTATTTATTTTTTTTATGTGTTATCCTTTATGAAGATGTTAGATCTAGGATTCAATTGAGTTAAATGGGTGATTAGACTAAATCTATAGATATTTTATAATCTAGGAACTAAAATTATGAAAAAAATACCAAAATAGTAATAAAAGTTAAAAGAGTACCAAAATTTTAATGTAATGAATTTTGTCATTATATTTATATATAGCTTAGGTAAATTTTGGAAATAGGTATTTTGGGAATATAGGATCTAAAATAGTTATATTTTGAGAAGATATTTTGTGGCATTTTGGTGAAAATGGAAAGATGTGCTTGTTACTTACAAAAGACCATTAATCTGGATTGTTCTGGATGGTTGATACACGTAAGTGAAGCTTTAAATATTAGGAAACAGCTTACAGCTAATAGAGGCACTACCTTTGTGTCCTTTATACTAAAGACAAAAGTTACGGTTTGTGTTCTGATTAATGAAGAAGATCCTCTGTATATTTCTCATGCACATGACATGATCATGTACTAACCTAATCGAATAATTCACCACATTTCTCTATTTTTATCACCTACACTTTGTCACCACATCTACATTTTTAAATGCCTATGGTCGGTAAAATGTTTTAAATTTCTTTAGCCACTCAATGTACAGTAAAATAATCGTGATCCATGTGTCTTAATATGTATCTTACACACACACTCTCTCTGAATCACACACAAATCAAATTATATTACATTCCTCTAATTTTGGAGTTTGCACTAAACTCTCATACTTTGTAACGTTTAAAGAAATTTCTAAATATTTGTTGCAATGTTTTTCATACATTTAAAAGGGAATTAATGTAATTTACCATGTTTCAATAAAAAAATTATTGAAAAATCAACTTTAAATCTAACTCAATCTTACCAAGTTAATTTATAAAGTGAGATTTGCATTCACTTATATACTAGAAAATATTTTATCTCTAGTTAATGTTTAATCTACTCTCACGTCAAGCCTTCTTAAGTTGTATGTGAAAATATATTACAGGTGATCTGGTGATGAACCAATAATAAATGACCTGATTATTCTAATAAACTCTCACTAAGATATGTTCTCGATGACTCTGATATCATTTTAAGAAATAAACTTTAAACATAATTCAACCTTATAAAACTGACTTATAAATAAGATTTACATCCACTAATATATTATAAAATATTTTTATCTAATCAACAAAAGTTAAAGTTATAAAGAAAAAATATAAAAAAAAAATAGAGGATAAATATAAGGATAATTTAGTTTTTATTACTTTTTTCTAGAAGGGGCTCGTAATGTGTCACATGTTTATTTGTGATACTATGATTTCATCTCATGCTAGATGATATGAAGAATATCTTGATAATAATTCATTGCATATGAGTCACTAACTTCAGTATCTCACATCCCTTGAATTGAATTACCCCCGTGCCCTCACCCCTTTAGTTATTGCATCACTATCACCTAATAACAAGGTCAAGGATGAACCTAGTAAGGGAAAATGAAAATATCCAGTTTCTTTCTTGTGGAAGGGAAGTTCAATCATATCAGAAGACAGCTGTTTCTCAGTTTATCTCCTGCCTCTTCGATTCAATATATATACATATAATTGTAGAGATTTTTTTATAGAAGAAAAAAAATAAAATGAGTCCAATGTAATAGATAGATATTTTTTTATCGAAATGAAAATAATGGATTAATATTAAAGTTATGTTGAGACAAAAGTAATGCAAGAGAGGTTTTTTTTAAGAAATTGGAAAAAAAGCGATAGTCATATTAAGATAATGTTACAAAAACACACATGAAGAAATGAGTTATTTATCAAGAGTTATTGATTTCTTATTAATTGGGAAATACTTTATGAAAAGTTAAAAGTTAAAACTAAAAGATAAATGGGCCATCGGCAAAAAGTAATAAGTTTTTTTTTTATTCCTTGTTCATTTTTCTTCTCTTTAGAAAACTTAAAAGAACTTTAAAAGATTCCGTATTTCTAGATTTCTTTTATAAAAAAGCATTTTGTGTAATGTAACATTGTTATTATTATTATTGCTCAATTCTATTTCTCTAAACAACATGAATAGATTTATTTTATTTTGTACTTTAAAAACCAAATGTTATCCTTAAAAATAACTATAAAAATCTTTTCAGTAAATACAATGTGTTATGGATTTAAAACATTTTTTTAATGTTAAGTGTAATGCATTTAAATAATGTTTAATGCATTTAAATTGAAAGCCTTTATAGGTTGTTAGTGTAAATTAAAGAATCCATAAAATTTATTTGCCTTTTCTAAAATTTATTTTTACTTAAAATATTTTTTTTTTAGTTATCAAATTTTTATTGAAAACAAATTAGCAGATTTAGTGAGATTGTGTTACAAAGTTATACAAAATAGATAATCTGATTAGTATTAAAGATGAGGCTTAGAGTTATATGAAGATTAGTAATAGCAGGGTACTTATAACTAATTATTTTTCTGGGTGGTAAAGAAAAGAAAGTTGATGGATCCTAGTTTGACAACTATCATTGAGTTCTTAAGTATTAAACAAGTTAAAGATTTCATAATGGGATTTTATGTACTTATTGATGAGGAATTGAAGACAACGATCTTGGATGAGAGCCATAAGATGCATATAGACATGACTCAGATGTATTAGAACCTGAAGGAGTCCTTTTAGTGGTTCGACATGAAGAGGGAAATGGTTTAGTATGTCTCTTCTTATGTGACATATTTGAAGGCCAAACATAAGAGACTTAGAGGAATATTACAATAATTTGATTTTTTTTAGTGCAAATAGGATATTATTGTCATGGATTTTGTTACCAATTTACCAATATTAGAGAGAGGACACGATGCAGTTTGGGAGCTAGTGATTGATTGATGAAGAGTGCACATTTTCTTTTAATATGTTTGAGGATCTCCATCGTGAAGCTTGCATAGTTGTATATCATCGAGGTAGTGATATTGAATGATGTGCCTTTCGACATTATATTAGATCGAGATTCAATGTTTACATCCAAGTTTTGATATATTATGTCTGATGTTTTAGGGACACTGTTGAGAATAAGTTTTTCTTGTGATGGATGGTTAGTATGATAAGACAACTCAACTTTTATAAGAATAGTTGAGGACTGGTATGCTATATTTCTTGGGTAGTGGATAACGTTATGCCTTTGGGAGATTTCAAGTACAATTTTAGTTTTCATGTTAGTATTAAAATGGCTATTTACAAAGCTTTGTATGGGAGAAAGTGCAAGATTTTCCTATGTTGGTATCAAGATGGAGAAGTTATGATGGTGAGATAAAAGGAAGCGGTCTTTGGAGTTTGTATACGGGGATAATGTGTTTTTCTAAGAGTTACATCTATCATGGGTGTTGGGAAGGTAATGAGATCCAAGAAGCTGTCTCTTAAATTCATTAGGTCATATCAAATTCTTAGATGAGTTTTATGGCTTATGAGATTGCATTGTTTCCCTAATAGGCAAATATGCACATGTGTTTCTTATTAGCCGAGGAAGTACATTTGGATGACTTGTGTGTTAAAAATGATCTTTGTCTTTTAAGGCTAGCCATTCAAAATTGAGGACCACCAGGTCAAGTAGCTCATAAAATAAGGTCATCGATATGGTGAAAGTATTGTGGGATGCCAAGTATGACGAGTATAAGGGAGTTGCAAAAGAAAAGGTTATCCTTATATATTTTCTTATAAGTAAATTTTCAAGAACAAAAAGTTTTCTTGTTGAAGATAATGTAAGAACCAAGTTAATTTGTCTAGGAGTTTAAATGATTTAAAAGAGGTGAAATAAAAATATTTTATTAATTAAGATGAAAGGCTTATAAATAGAAAAATATAGTTATTCAAACTTCATTTCCTAAAATCCACACTCTCTTAAAAACACATTTCCTTTGTATTCTCTCTAAGTTTCTAAGTGATTCATCCATTCTTTTCAAGTTTTTCTTGAGGGTGCTAGTAGAGAGAGAATATAATATGTTGATCGAAATTTTATTTAAAGTAAGTTTCTCTTTGTCCCTTTTTCTTAGGATAGTTGCATGTTGGGTTGTTTGCATGCCTAAGAATATGTGCTTGTATATGAGATTTGATGAGCAAAGATGAATCTTTGCTAGTCTACAATCGTAATGATATCTTTATTTTGATGATTAGGGTTTCCTATGAGTTTCTTATGCAAAAAGTTGGACTTATTGAAGTTAGACTTAGATTTAGAAAGAGGTGGGAAAGGTTGGTTTGTTAAAAGTGTAGGAAATTTTTAGTGTCAGAGAGAACTAACACTGAAGATGGGAGATTTTAATGAAATTACTTTTCAAAATCTACAAGCCTTTGGACAAAAAAAAATGAGTTATATTCAATATTAGAAAGGAGAAGTTGAGAGGAAGTATATACTCTAATGTGAAATGCCATCAATGGAGCATTAAAGGGTGAAAAGGTGAAATGATTAATCTTTAATGGCAACACAGGAAGTTTTTGGTTGCTAGAAATTGAAGGAAATATAATTTCTTATGGTTGCAAATCATATGGGAATGGAGAAATTATGGAGTGTCTTGGAGTGTTAAAAGTAATTTGTTAAACCTTATTACATTTGGGATTGTATCTTTTAGAAGTCAAGAGAAAGATTATATCTTGTTTTATCTTTGGTTTTTTTTCACCAACTAATAGCCTTTTGTTTTGTTAAATATATAAGTTTGTAGGATCGCATTTGTTGGTCTATGCATTATAGTTTAATGCATGTTGATGTATAGTATATTTTAATTTGAGTGTGATTTGGATGACTCAGATTAATTTAATAGAAGAATGAGAATAATGATGTTCATTGAGTTGTTCTTTCGTAAAGTGTTGGAACATCCCTGAAATATTATTTTTAATTTAATTATTTTTGTTGATAAAAAAAAATCATCTCTTCAATTTCTTCTTCAAACTTATTTTCTATCCTTAATAATTTATTTATTTATTTTCTTGTGCTTTATATTTCATTTCTCAAATATTTTATACTCAAATTCATTTCCTATCCTTAATAAATTATTTATATGCTTTCTTGTTCTTATTTTTTTATTTCTCGTTATTTAAATTTTATAAATTTATTTTATTTTATCCTTTAAAGACTATGTTTTACTTAAAATTAACCATAAAAATATTCTCAGCTAATTCAATTGTGTTATGGATTTAATATTTTTTTCGACATTTAATGTAATTAAATTGAAAGTGTCTATAAATTGTTATTTAAAAAAACAAAAAAACTATAAAAAAATGTTTTTAAGTTAAAATAATTGTATTTTAATTATCAAAAAATTCCATCCATAGTAATATTTTAAATTTTCAAGAAAAAAAAACTATGCCATGTAGAAAAATGAAATTATAAATATTGAGCAACAATCTTAAAAAAAAAACAAATTGTCATAATAATAACAGAACAAGATTCATGATTGCTTATAGAAATCCATGAATCGGGTTTTACAATGATTTCTCTTTGAAAGATTAGAAGATCCAAATGATCCCATTTCTTCCATTTTTATCGTTTTCGTGTGGGAGCTAATGAGTAGAGTCACAAATTATGAATTGTCATTTCAGTTTTTGTTAGTGATATATACTATAATAACACGCCAAGATCCAATGCTTTTACGTAATCTAATTTGTATATAATAAAATTATTACAGTACTTTGGCATCCATCATCTATGCACCATGCCCCACAAATGCACTGCACAAAACAACCACCAACAAAACCCATAATAATAGTAACAATAATATTAAAAAGTTGTAGTAATTATCCATTAAGAGCATATTATATTTAATTTCATAAATATTTCCATAACCTTTGGTTGCGTGATGATCCAGCAAAAGTTTATTTGTGTATGATTGAGGGGTTTGAGAAGTACAAAGTGTTTTATTAAATATGTTATTTACTAAAATAATAGCACAATTATTTTCTTGTAATTAGTGCATTTGAAGTAAGTTTGACTCTATGCCCAGTTTCAAAGCAAACTTATATTATTTGGTTAATGCAGCAAAAGATCACGAAATTATTTTATTAACCTAAGAATGATGGTTTAATTCTTGGACCATTTGACAGATATGCGCATATGTTGTTTATTTTATTTACAATATATATATATATATATATCATATATAGAGATTATACTATCAATAATTAAGTGAAAGGGGCCGTACTAAATGCAAAACATGCCACGTTTGTTTCCCTTTCTTTTTTTTAATGCGAAGGGAGCCAATAATTGGAACATAAGATTACATCAATCTTTGGAAAAACCACAACTTGAGTTGAAGAAAAGAAAGGAAAAAAATAAAAAATAAATATTCAATCACTTTCTCAATTAGATTCTTATATATATCCCATAGAATTATATGTTTGTTAATTTTTAGTTTTGGGTGAATTATTTTTATTATTTTGTCTCATTCTATCACAATTATATTTTAAGTTTAACTCCATTAAGTTAAAATTTTATATATATTTTTTGCTTGTGCATTTAGAAAAAGCGTGTGGAAATATAAGTTAATTTACTCTTATGTTGTATTTGAATGATTAATTTGTGGGATGAAATACATTTGAATCCACTTATTAGTGTGGATTTGGATGCGTGGAAATGCAAACAAACATGATTTTTTCATCCTTGCACGTGATCGTGGATGAACAAAAAAACCATATAGATAATTGAAGAAAAGCAGTCTTAACTATGATTCAACATGATAAAGATATGAAAACTGAAAAAGAAAATTGATTATCCTAGCAAGCAAAATCGATTTTGAACTATTTTTCAATGGAAAAATCGATGTTGGAGGACATAATCGATTCTCAGTGCATTTTAATTGGATAATCGATGTTGACACTAGGCTGAATCGATTTTGAACTGATTTTCATATGATAGTTGATGTTAACACTAGGAGAGTTAATTTTGAACTAGTTTTCATATGATAATTGAAGTTCAAATTGCCAAAATCGATTTTAAACATTTTTTTTATGGGATAATCGATTATCCATTGTCCATAATCGATGTTGACATTGGGAGAATCAATTTTTAATTCATTTTCATATGATAATCGATGGTGACACTGTGAGAATCGATTTTGAACTGGTTTTATGTGATAATCGATGTTCACATTGCCAAAATCGATTTTAAAAATGTTTTTATGGAATAATCGATTATCCCTTGCCATAATCAATTATGGGTAATTTTTTTTGAAGTAAATCAATTTTCTAAATTTTTCTTTAATACATTATAATTTACTACATTAATATTTATTTCACAAATATTTTTTTATACAATTATAACTCTAACACAGTATTATAAATAA
>Ga0123341_1001428_pt1 | contig 17895 bp, 14 predicted proteins | sample Turbeapinknodule_FD_89959 | JGI IMG/M metagenome (GOLD analysis project Ga0123341, IMG submission 89959) | Root nodule microbial communities of legume samples collected from Mexico - Turtle bean Mexico pink nodule | ecosystem: Host-associated > Plants > Roots > Nodule | place: Mexico: Nepantla...
TTAATATATAAGCTAATTTTACCAAACATATAGGCGTTGTGGGCATGCTTATATAAAATAAGTAAATACTTTTATCACATTGATGTTTTTTTTTCGGATTTTATTAAAATATTTTAATATTATTAATTTAAAAAATATATTTTATAGATTTTTTTTATAAAACTCATGTTAATTATCATTATGAACTTTGATATCTCAATTAGGTTGACATTTAAAATTTCACCTATCATCTGTCATCGCATGAAAATTTTATTAACAAAGAATATTTTTACACAACATGGGGAGGTCACACCAAACTCATGTAAAAAGAAGAATACACTCTCAATTAAAACCTGAACAAAAGGGAATTGAAACCTGTTATGGAAAAAATTCAAACTAATACAAGGTGGCAACACAAGATACCATATAAGTTTTATCTTATTTTCGAAACCAAGGGTAGTTAATTTGTTAGCATAATGATTTTCTACCCTAGAGATATGAGAAACCTTGAACTCCATGTCTTTACAAATATTTAAACATTTTCTTCATTCCCCCCTAATAGAACAAGGAATCATAATAGTATAGGAAAAAACATGACAAAGCAAAAAATAATCACTTTCCGACCATAGTCTTCTCTAACCAACAAAATAAACAAACTCTATGGCAAGAATGACTCCCATGATTTCACCAAACAAGGAATTCTATATCACCAGATATACATAGAAACTCACAATTTACTCCCCTTTATTCCATCTAAAGATCCTAAGAAGGTACAGTTGGCTCTAAAAGGGAGGTTAACTAGAAGCCTAAACTCAATTTCGATACCTACAAAATTATTATGACAAATACAATATCTAAATTATAAAAGATTGAGAGAAAAGTACGCACAAGATTTATACTGGTTCACCCACAACCTGGGCTACGCTCAGTCCTCTCAAGCAACCACTTAAGAGCCTTTATCAACACAAATATTCAACACATTTCCAAGTAACACGTATTCAACACCTCTCCAGGCAACAAGTATTCTACACCTCTCCTGGTACAAGTATTATACACCTCTCCAGGTAATAAGTATTCTACACCTGTCTAGGTAACAAATCTTAATCTCCCCCTGAAATTAAGACATTTCAACAGATTAGAAACACTCTCAATCAAAGAGCAAGAATGAAAGTGCATAGGATTATCTTCACACAATGAATGATTTACAATGTATGCCTCACTCCCCAAATTATGAATGCTCTAAACAATAGATATGAAATAAAATCACAAAAAGACTATATACCCTAAGAATACGAATATGCTATGTAATCTTTGTCTTTATATAGTCTTTAGATTGTGACTGTTGAACCTTTGATTCTTCCATTTGTTCACATGGTTGTTAGACGTTGAATATGGAAGTTCTCCAATCTGATTGATCATTCTGCATCTTGGACTTTAAATTTAACTTATTTTTTTCCTTCTTTAGTCCCAAATGTGAATGTTGATACTTTAATAATATAATCTTGAGTATCTGATATCATATCTTTCATCATTGTGTATTGTTCATCATCATCATCTTCTCGTCAGATGCTGAATATGAAAACTTTTGCTTTGATTTGATTATGCATTTTAGAGCGTATTGAACAATTTGAATTGTTTCCTTTCTAATTGCTAATATGAATGTTAACCCTTTAATGCTTTGTGACTTGATTCTTCAATCATCTCTGTCACATTGTGATGTGAGTTGATTTTAAGATTGCACATTTTATGGGTTGGACTTTGTTTATGTTTTTTTAAGCAGAATATGGTGAGAAACCCAAAGAAGATTCCCACTGGACACGAACTTAACCAAATGGTTAAGTAAGTGTGAAGGTTCACTTCTAGAGGGCAAAGGAAAAAGACAATTATATGGTGATGATGATGAAGAGCTACAAAATTATAAGGGAAAGAAAGAAGATGGAAACCGAATAGACAAAGATGAACACAAGAACATAAAGGAATGGAAAATAAAAAGATGAAAGGAAAGAGAAGCTTAGGATGATGAAGGTATGGTCACGCCACTTGGAGGGGGAGGAGACTCTAAGATGAGTGGTGAAGAACCGCCACTTGAGATGTTGTGAACTCAAGATAAGACCAAAGATAATAGGAAAATTGACTCACTAAACACTCTGACAGAGTTTCTTTACTTTCAAAATTCAATGTATCAATTACATGAGGCAAGACATCCTTTATATAGGAGAGAGTGACTTGGGGAGCAAGAGTGAGAGGGGTAGGGGTGTCATTTGTGAGAAACCTTCTAGAAGGTAGGTCATAAAACGCTAAACTTGGTGCACTTGTCATGAAAGATGGGCTTTGCACAAGCTGAATTTATGCTAAGTACACCTCAATTTATGCTAAGTACACCCCAATTTATGCTAAGTGAACCCTACTCTAGCTTATTCTTCTATTTACACCCCAAAGTGAGCCCAATTTATTTACATAAACTTGTTTTGTGAAAAGACTAAAAGGAATAACATATGATATTTTTGGTTTGTCTGGTTCTTCTTATATTGGGCTCTCTTGAGGTTTGGTGGGGGCCTGGTCTTGTATGTTGAGATAACTGACCTAATTGTGAAGTGTCTGTTGTGTCCTTAGTCATCTGCTTGTGAATGTGATTTGTATCATGCCCCCAAGTTGGAAAGAATTCAACCTCGAATATGGAACTCTTGTAAATAACATAGTTAGTTTGTTCACAAGACAAATAGAAATATTTCGAGCATTGGGTTATGAATCAAACTTATGTTCATGAAGTTTTGGGAGTTCGCATGGATGAGTTCTAGATACAGACCATGTTTGTAAAGAATGTTTAGGGAGGAAGTGATTTGTTTGTGAAAATCCTCTTAGAAGGTGAGAACCCTTAGGAGGTTTTTCAATGTCATCCCCATACTTCTTTATCAAAGATGTCAAGTATTTAGAATGATTTGGGGATACAAACCATCTTAAGAAACAAATGACTAAGGACAAAAAAGACACTTCACAATTAAGTCAGTTATCTTAGCATCCAAGACAACAGTTATCTTAGCATCAAATGTTCTTTCTTCTAGTATTTTTAAAAAACAAGTTTATATAAATAAATTGGGCTCACTTTAGGGCTCCAAATAGAAGAATAAGCTAGAGTAGGGTTCACAAAGCCTAATGTGCTTAACCAAGGGGCTTTTTATAAATTTAAGAAAAAAGATAATCCCTAAATGAGAAATCTTAGTCGAATCATGAAAGACATTTTAAAGCCTAGTACAAAAATAAATAGTAGAAAGACAATAAAAAAATAAATGACAAATATCTTCCTTATTTTTCCTACTTAGAGTACACATACAACATAATATAACCTTTCCTTTATGTATGTCTTTATAAGAAGGAAGCCTATCATGCAAGACTTTCCAAAGGACTAAATATTTAGAATGAGGGATAGAGTTAGACGACATCAACATCCCCGAATCACTAGGAGAAGAAGATAAGTAGAAGAAATCCCTGACAACTTTTAGATTGAGGACTCCATTATCATTCAACACCTAATTAGGGATATCAGGAAAATCAGAGGAATGTTAAGCAATATGTTAAGATTATAGGAAACATTCTAAAAGATGAATATCTTGGTAAGGAACATATTAAATGAAAGATACACATATAGAGGAACATTAAAGATCATTTCAAAAGTTAATTTGATCTCTGTTACCAAGAGTGCTGAAAGTATTTCAAGGATAATGTCATTTAATCATTTATCCTAGGCCAAACATAAGATGAATGATAGTTAGGGATCTCTATATATGTAGTCTTAAGAAACCTAGCTCTCATGGACAAACCAAGGCTTATGACTGTAAGCAACACCCAACAATCTAAGAAGATAAACCTTGTTCTCTACCTGATAGTTAAGAACTTGCAAACCATAATCACTTAAAAATGCAAACAGTACTCCACTTAACATTAACCATACTAAACTTGGTAATATCACCACTCCATATGAAATTTCTAATATAATTGTCAACATCTTTAATCAAAATTACAAGCCACTTATATATCTAAAAGCTATAAGCCATAAAACAAAAAATAACCGAATTAATTGAACCCTGCCTTCGCTTTCCAAGAAACCAATTTATATTTCACCATATCAGCCAAAGGTTGGAGATATCTAGACCTTGGAACACCAACAAAAATCAGAACACTAAGACAATTAAAAGGAATAGCTCCATGATGTAATGACATTCTTAATTTTCCATTGAAAGCAGTAGAAATATCCGTAGTAAAAAAATTGGCTTTTAATTAAATTCATCCATTAACCTAAAACAAACCATAAGGCTACAAAAAAATCCATCAGATTAGACAAGGTTTTTTTTGTTAGCCCAACAAAAGATAAATATATCATCAACATAAAAACATGAAAAGGGAACATAGTCCCTTTAGGGCAACCATAAGGAGAATCTTTTGATATGAGATAAGAAGGGAAAAAACTCTGTTAAGAACCTCTTCAAATAGGTAGAAAAGGAGGGGAGATAAATGATATCATTGCCTTACACCCTTGTTGCAATCAAAGTTCCTTACCAAATTACCATTCATTATTTTGATAAAAAGTTGAGCCAAGTTGAGAATAGTCTGAATCTAGTTGGTGAAAATATAGTGAAAATAAAATTGTTGTAAGACCTGCAAAAGGAAACTCTAATTGAGCGTATGAAATGCCTTTTCTATATCAATTTTAATAGTAACATTACCTCTCTTAACCTTTTTGGACAATAGTTTGATAACTTTTGAAGCAATGCCTATACAATCCTTAATCTACCTACACTTAACAAAACCATTTTGATTATAAGAAATGATTCTACTAGAGACAACAAAAAGTCTATCAGCCAAAATCTTATATAACTTTGAATTTAAAGTTGACAACAATAATTGGTTGAAAATCTTTAATTGCATTAGCACTCAGAAACCTTCGGAATAAGGGAGGAAACATTGAAATTCATGCTAGAAAGAAACCAACTTAGAACAAAAAGATTGCCTACAACAACACAAACATTAGAATTAATGATATTTCATCAAGCATGAAAGAAAACTCCTTTATAGCCATCAAGAAGAGAGGCACTAACATAATTAAGAGCAAACATAACCTGCTTATTTTAATCATTGTCAAGGAACTTAGTTAAAACCTCATTCTCTTATTTGGAAACCAAATTAGGAATACATTTAGATATTAAACCACTTTTATGGTTTAGGGAGATAAAGGATCTATCTTCAACAACATATAACTCCTTATAATAAGCTAAGATATGATATTTAATATGCTTTCGATCTTCAATAAAATTATCTTCATGAAGAAGTTTTAAAATGCCACTAGAATTATGCATTTTCTAACAACAACAAAGAAAAAAAAATGTCCCTATCACCATCATTGAACAAAATTAACTTGGCATTCTCTTTCTAGTACATATCATGACTATCCAAAGGAAGATTCAACTCATCCATAGCCAACCTTTCTTTAGCAAGGAAGGGATTTAGATCATTGGAACTAACTAACTCAATCTAATCTTGTATGGCTTTTCAGAAATCTTGCTTCTCAATGGAAAAAAATATGTGTTCCTAAAAATTCCTATTCCAAGATTTAAGATAGAGTTTCTACCTTTGCAATTTCTTCTACATGATGAACATGATGTTGAACAAGGCCTTGATGCCTCCAAATCTCTATGGATTGCTTGAAGACTGGATGTAGCTTGTGTGTGTGTGTTATGATTAGTTTGAATTGTAAACCAACTCTTAGTTAGGATTTAAAGTTGGTTTAAATCAAATCCTTTTGAAAAAGAGTGTTTTACAAAGAAGTGAAAGAACAACCAGTTGTTTTATCGTTTCAATCGGTTGTTTGACACTTCGTGTTTTTGAAACAGGTTTGGCAAAGCTTGAATTGATTGACTTTGTTGTCAAACCAATTCAATCGGTTGTTTAAACAATTCAATCAATTGTTTTTTGAAATTTCTTAACAAAATTTGTTAAGTTTGGTAAATCTGTTTTAGCTGATTCAAAACTGTTTTGTCTCCTTCATTAAATGCGTTTAACTGCCTTTTGGAGTTTATGTAAGTGGTGTTAACGCAACTGGCTAAAGGGATAAGAGATTAATCTTTTAAAAAATAGTTTTCTCCACGATTTACATAAAGCTTTGGTTGAACTTGCCAAATGTGGAATATGATTGTGTGTAATCTTTTGTGATTCAATCTGTATCAAATGTGTTCTTTCCTTATTCTCTCTTGATTTGTAGAGAGTTGTGTTTCACAAAGTCAGAGGGTGTTTTGATCTATGGTGAGATGATTTTCCAAAGGAAATGTGTGTTCTTGAGGGGTTCAAGATCACTTCTTTGGTGTGTGTATGTTTGTAATCTGTGATTGATTGCATAGTGGAATAACCAGTGGTTTCTGGGGACTGAATGTAGTTATTGGTGTAAGAGTGAATCAGTATAAAGTTGTTGTGTGATTCTTTCTTTCCCTAATCTCAATTGTATTGGCTTTTAGTTGTTTTTATAAACTGCAACAACCGGTTGATTTTCTGGAAATCAACTAATGAGTGTTCAGAAACAAACTAGATGAAATTGAAGTGATTACAAGAAACAATGCTAGGTTGGTTTTCAAAGGTTACAATCAAGAGGAAGGAATAGACTATGATGAAACCTTTGCACCTGTGGCCAGATTGGAAGCTGTGAGATTGCTGCTTGCCTTTGCCTGCATGAGTGGTTTCAAACTGTTCCAAATGGATGTGAAGAGTGCCTTTTCAAATGGGTTTATTATTGAGGAGGTCTCTGTCTCACAACCACCTGATTTTAAGGATCATCAACATCCCAATCATATTTACAAGCTGAAGAACGCTTCAGATGGGCTCAAACAAGATCCAAGACAGTGGTATCATAACTATGAGAGAGGCAAAATTGATAAGACTCTTTTCATTAAAAAGTCCAAATGTGTTATCATTTTAGTTTAAATTTATGTTGATGACATCATATTTGGTGCTACTAATGATAGTTTATGTGAAGAATTTGTGGCAGCAATGCAAGGGGAGTTTGAAATGTCTATGATGGGAGAATTATCATTCTTCTTAGGGCTACATGTTAAGCAATCAAAGGATGTCATCTTCCTTAGCCAAACCAAGTATTACAATGAGATTCTCAAGAAGTTTGAAATGGAAAACTGCAAAGAAGCATCCACACCAATGTCCACAAGTTGTTATATGGATGCTGACTTGGTTGGAACATCAGTAAATCAAACCAAATTCAGAGGATTGATTGGTTCTTTGCTTTGTGATAACAACAAGTGCTATTAATCTCACAAATAATCAGATTCAGCATTCAAGGAGAAAGGACATTGAAATTCGCCATCATTTTATAGGAGATCATGTGAGCAATGGGGATTGTGAAGTTCATTTTATTGAAATTGGAAGACAACTTGCAAATATCTTCACCAAGCCACTGCCCAAGAAGAAATGAGTTGGTTATTCTTGATTCTCATATTCTCATATTCTCATATTCTTACTTAATTATGTTCTTAGCAACTTGTCTCACTCTATTTGAGAAGACAAGTAAGGGGAGATTTATCTGGCTTTATGTGTTGAACAACTGCAATTTATCTGGTTTTTTATATGGTTTAAATCTAGTGTATATTTGTTGCTGCTTTGCTATGATTCTGCACCTATTTCACTGGTTTTCTCACTGATTTTGTTGGTTTTCTAGTTGGAAACCACTTGATGAAAACTGGTTCATTAGTGTTGTTTAAACCTGCACTTTATTGCTATCTGGTACATGCACAATTGTTGTTTTGCAGGTGCTTTCAAATTCAAACAAAACAAGACAAGCAAACCAGGGATTTGCCTTCATCAAATAAGGGGAGATTTTTGAAGATAGACTTTGATGTCTCCAAATCTATGAATATTGGTTGAAGGCTTTTCTATTGCTTGTGTGTGTGGGTTTTGGGTAGTTTGAATTTGTAATCAACTCATAGATTTGATCCAAGGTTGTTTGATTTTAATCCTTTTTGAAAAAGATGTGTTTTCAAAGAGAAGTTGAAAATCAACCTGTTGAATTGTCGTTTCAATCGGTTTTTTACACTCAGAGGTTTTTGAAAAGGATTTGAAACTGTTTGACTTTGGTTGACTTTGCTGTCAATCCAATTCAATTGGTTGTTTCGAAAAATCAGCCGATTGATTTTTGAATTTTCTTAACAAAATTATGTTAAGTTAGCTCAATCTGTATTAATTGATTTGAAACTGATTTGGCTTTTGCATTAATTGTTTGTAACAACTTATTGGAGTATATATAATATGTTTTACGCTCCTAGTTGTTATTGATTCACAAGATTGCTTTCAAATCAAGTTTTTCCAAGATTTCTTAAGGCTTTGGATTCTTTCAACGAGTGGAAAAGGATTGCACTGTATTTTCTTCTTTACAATCTGTAATTGTATCAGGTGCAATAATTTTTTTTCTCTTGACAATTGTAATTATGTAATAACTGTTGGTGTCCAGATTCAGAGGGTGTTCTGAATTCTGTGTTGTGTTTGGCAAAGGTGGTGTGTGTTCTTGAAGGGTTCAAGATCACCACTTTGGTGGGTGTGTTGTAATCAAGGTGTTGTGATTGCATAGAGGAATTCTCATAAGTTTTCTGAGGACTGGATGTAACTCTTGGCTAAGAGTGAACTAGTATAAATTTACTGTGTGAATCCCTCATCTCTTTAAATCTATTTTTGCTTGAAGTTTGTAACTGCCACTATAAACAATCGATTGTTTCGCAAAAACAACCGGTTGATTTTCTGCTATTTTTGTGAAAACTGCTTTTAGTTTCAGTTGAACATTTTTGTGATTAATTGATTCTCTTTGGCCTTCATTGTACCTTCAAAATTTGCGAAAATTTTCTACAAACAATCCACCCTCCTCTTGTTTAAGGCCTACAATTCTAACAATTTCAACATTACTTAAGCTATCTCAACACGGAGTAACAAGGATAACAAGAATTCTACTTGACGAATCTAAGTGTGAAAAACCATGGAGAATTCTTAAGCAACAAAGAACTAACCTTTTGATGAATTACACCCCATAGTCGTAGCAAGCCAGTGCTCCTTCTCGATATATATAGGTGTATGTCTCGATCTTACTCGGGTATTTACTACACATTGAGTCAACTTAGTCACAATATTCATCCGCAGAGTGTCTGAACTCGAGTGATCATACTGACGTCGAGCTAGGTCGCCTTACCAGGCATTTAAACAACCAATCATACACACATGACGCCTACTCGGATAATCTTACCCAGGTAGGTTGTCTTATCGTGTGCGAACAAATAAACAAATCTAATGCACCATCTTTTAAGAACAACTTTTCATTGGGTGACCTCGTTAAAAAACCTTCGTGAGGGAAAAAGAGTGTCCCTTTAAACACTACATCGTTCAGAAAGAAAGCATTAACAAAATGTCTTAACTGAAATAAAATTTGAGATTCGCTCTATTCCACGTTCAAGGTACAGCACCCCCTCGAGAGTTTCAAGCTTGTAAGCCCCGTTTCTAAGCACCTCAACTACGCGGAATGGGCAGTCCACTTCAGAGACAACTTATTCTCCAACTGGTAGGGGTGAGCCTTTCGCATCACCAAGTCGGCAACCAGGAACCGATGAGGCTTCAACTTTGTCTTTTTCCTAGCTTCACCCTTCTCTTCAAAGCCTCGAAGTTAATGCGAGCTTGTTCGCGCACTTCATCTAGCAGATCCAGGTTCACCTTCCTTCCTTCGTTAGACTCCTCAATAACAAAGTTCTGGAAATGGGGAAAGCTGTCTTGGATATCAACTTGTATAATGGCGCCATACCCATATACCAAACTGAAGGGCGTCTCCGTAGTTGTTGATGAGGAGTTGTGATAAACCCACAAAATTCGAGGAACTTCTTCTGACCAAGTACCTTTGGCCTTCTCCAGTTTGCTCTTCAACCCTTTGAGCAAGACTTTTTTGGCAGACTCAACTTGGTCGTTCGTCTGAGGGTGTTCTATTGAAGAAATTATTTGTTTTGATGCTGAGCTTTGAGCATAGCTTGTACAACTGCTGACTTGCGAACTGGGTTCCATTGTCGGACACCAAGTGTCTAGGGATCCCAAAGCGACATACAATGTTTTTCCACACAAAATGTTGCACCTTGTGAGCAGTTATTTGTGTGACTGGCTCGGCTTCAATCCACTTCGTGAAGTATTCAATGGCTATTATGAGATACTTCATCTGACGAATCGCCAAAGGGAAATGAGCCAAGATGTTTATTCCCCAGGTATAGAAAGGCCATGGGCTATAGATTGACTGCAACTCCTCGACTGGTGTGTGATGCCAATCAGCATGCTTTTGACACTGCTTGCATCGTTGTGCATGCTTCACGCAATCCTCCTTCATAGTCGACCAATAATACCCAACTCGGACGACCTTCAACAAGAGAGCTCTTCCTCAGACATTACTTCCACAAATGCCTTCGTGAACCTCCCCCATGATGCAGGTACACTGATCCCCACTTACACAAGTGAAGATTGAGTGGGTATAACCATGATGAAGCAGCTTGCCATCTACAAGGGTATACTTTCCCGCATTCCTCTTAACCATCTTAACCTCCGTAGGGTTAGAATTGTTGGCCTAAAACAAAAGAGGGGGTGAATTGTTTTCAAACGTTTTTCGCAAACTTTGAAGGTATGGAGAAAGCCTATGAAGAATCAAAACTAAAGGATTAAGAATGCACAAATCACAAAACTATTTTTGTTGATTCCCAGAAACCACTGGGTATTCCACTAAGTAATCAACCACAGATTACAAAACACAAACATCAAAGAGGTGATCTTAAACCCTTTAAGAACACTCACCCTTTTTGATACACAATCACTACAAGTCAGAACACCCTCTGACTGTAGACACCAGTACCTTACAAGTTTTACAATTATGAAACGAATACAAGTAAAAACAGAAAATATCACACCTGATACACAAGGATTACAGTAGTTTCCTATTCAACTCTTAAACCAAAGGAAAGCCTTAAGCAATCTTGAAAATCTTTAATCTTTTTGGTAATCTGATCTATTTTCCTTCAGAGATGTAAACACCAGTTATATAGTCTCAAAAATATTCGTTTAAGACTTTTAATCAAGGGCCAAAACAATTTAGAATTATGGAAAAAAGATTTACCAAACTTAACAAATTTTGTTAAGATTTATAAAAAAAATCGATTAAAAACTTGATTCAATCGATTGAATTAGCCTTAACTGTGAGATCATCCAATTTCAGCTTTTTCAAATCTTTTTAAAAAACCACTAATTATAAAACAACCGATTGAAACGATAAACCAACAAGTTATTTTTCACTACTTTGAATAACACTTTTCTTTTGAAAGAACTTGATTGATCCAATTTTGGATTAAGCTAAGAGTGGATTGAAAAATTCTAATCTACCCAGAACCCATGCCCACAAGCAACAACCCAACCTTCAAGCAAACTTTATGGATTTGGATACATCAAAGCTTTAAGTTCAATAATCTCCCCTATTTGATGAAGGCAAATCCCTTATTTGCTCGAGATGTTTTGTTTGAATTTGTTGATACCTGCAAAACATCTAAAATATACAGTACCAGAGAGTAATCATATCCATATCCCCTTGCACCACCAAACCAGTTTTCACTATGTGATTTTCACAAGGAAAATCAACAAAATCAATGTGAAAAAACAGTATTAGTAAGATGCACAATCAGAGTTTCTGTAGCAGCTAACCAGCAATTAAACAACTTTAAACCAACAACCAAACAACATGGAAACTCAACCAAACCAGAAACCAAACTAGATAATTCTCAAAGCATACAAACAACATTGAAACTAAACCAAACTAGAATAATTCTCCCCCTATTTGTCTTCACAAATAGAATAATAGGAGAGATAAAAACAGAATTAAGAAAGAGTTCGAGAATCAATAATACCCAACACATTTCTTAAGAGAAAAAACCTATCCTTTGGCAAAGGCTTAGTGAATATGTCTGGCAGTTTCTTTGCTTTTTCAATGAATTTCACATCTCAATCTCCATTACTGACATGATCCCCTATGAAGTGATGACGAATCTCTATGTGCTTAGTTATGGAGTGTTGAATATGATTTTTGGTAAGATTTATAGCACTTGTATTGTCACACAGCAAATGCACCTTGCTAACTTTCAACCTAAAATCTTCTAGTTGTTGTTTAATCCAAAAAGTTTGTGCACAACAACTTCCAACAACAATGTATTCGGCTTCAGCAGTTGAAAGGACTACACAAGCTTGCTTTTTGCTATGCCAAGATATGAGACTTGAGCCAAGAAGATGACAAGTCCCACCTGTGATTTTTCTATCCAATTTGCATCCTACAAAATAAGAATCAAAATATCCAACTAAATGCATAGGAGAATGAGAAGGATGCCATAATGCAATTGATGTTGTCCCCTTTAGATACTTCAGCATTCTCTTGGAAGCTTTAAAATGAGACTCATTTGAACTAGATTGATATTGTGCACAAAGACAAACTGCAAACATGATACTCGACCTACTTACAGTGAGATAAAGCAAAGATCCAATCCATACCCTGTATTTGGTTTGATCCACTAATGTTCCAGCCAAATCACCATCCATGTAGTAGTTTGTGGACATTGGTGTGGATGCCTCTTTGCAGTTTTCCATCTCAAATTTCTTGAGAATCTCCTTGCAATACTTGTTTTGGTTAAGGAAGATACCATCCTTTGATTGTTTGACCTGCAAACCCAGGAAGAAGGATAATTCCCCCATCATGGACATTTCAAACTCCCACTGCATTGTTGTCACAAATTCTTCACAAACACAATCATTAGTGGCACCAAATATGATATCATCCACATATATTTGAACTAAGATGATAGATTTTGATTTCTTAATGAAAGGATTCTTATCAATTTTCCCTCTCTCATAGTTATGAGATAAGAGAAAATTGCTAAGTTTCTCATACCACTGTCTAGGAGATTGTTTGAGCCCATACAAGGCCTTTTTCAGCTTATAAACATGATTGTGATGTAGATGACCCTCAAAGCCGGGTGGTTGAGAAATATACACCTCCTCATTGATGAACCCATTTTAGAAGGCACTCTTCACATCCATTTGAAATAGCTTGAAGCCACTCATGCAGGCAAAGGCAAGCAGGAGTCTCATAGCTTCCAATCTAGCCACTGGTGTGAAGTTTTCATCATAATCTATGCCTTCCTCCTAGTTGTAGCCTTTGGCAACCAATCTAGCCTTATTCCTTGTTATCACCCCTGTTTCATCAATTTTATTTCTATATATCCATTTGGTTCCAATCACATTCATGCTGTCAAATTGAGGAATCAGAGTCCACACTTCATTTATGGTGAATTGGTTTAGCTCATCTTGCATGGCAACAATCCAACTTTCATCCTTTAGTGCTTCACCTACAGATTTTGGTTCAATTTGAGACAAAAATGCCATATGTTTACGGAAACTAGACACAAAGGTTCTAGTAGAACATCCCTTTTGAATTTGTCCTATGATATTTTCCACTAAGAGATCCCTAAGAATCTTCCATTCTTTAGGAAGATTACTTTGTTGCAGAATTTCAACCGGTTGATTCGCAGATTCAATCGATTGTTTTTCTGAGCAGGATTCCAGCTTCTCAATGGAGATGTTCTGTTCATCATCTTCTGCAAGATTCTTCCTGGATTCTTGTGCTACATGATTAGACTTATAAAAAAAAATATGTATAAATTCTTCTATAGTCATAAGCCTTTTATTATATACCCTATAAGCATGGCTAAATAAAGAATAACCAAGAAATATACCAACATCTGCTTTCTCATCAAACTTCCCAAGTCTTTCTTTACCATTGTTGAGGACGTAGCACTTGCATCCAAACACCTTCAGATGCCCAATATTAGGTTTCCTTCCATTGAACAATTCATATGGAGTCTTTTTTAAGATTGGTCTTATGAGAACCCTTTTCATCACATAGCATGTAGTGCTGAAAACATCTGCCCGGAAGTACTTTGGAAAGGAGGATTCACTCTACATGGTTCTTGAAAGCTCTTCAAGAGACCTATTCTTCCTCTCCACAACTCCATTCTGCCAAGGAGTTCTAGGAGCAGAGAAATTATGGAAGATTCCAAGCTTTTCACAGTATGAACTGAACTTTTCATTTTGGAATTCCCCACCATCATCACTGCGGATAGTACATATGTTGTTGTAGCTGGTGTTTACAGCCTCTTAGCAAGCTTTTTCAAGGCAGCAAAAACATCACTCTTTGATTCTAAAAATAGTGTCCAGGTGAACTTAGAAAAGTCATCAACAATAACAAGAGCATAGTAATTCCCACTAAGACTCATAGTTCTTGAAGGACCAAATAAATCCATGTGGAGCAGCTCAAGGGATTTTAAAATGAAAACCACATTTTTCAGCTTAAAAGAATGTTTAATTTGTTTCCCCTTTTGACAAGCTTCACATATATGGTCTTTTTCAAACTTGAGCTTGAGTAATCCAATCACAAGATCTTTAGATATAAGCTTATTCAAATGATGCATGTGAATATGAGTTATTCTTCTATGCCATAACCATGATTCCTCATGTTTGGTTAGAAGACAACCAATGGATGTAGGATGTGAGATATCAAGATGATAAATGTTGTTGACCCTTTTACCAATCAACAATACTTACTGTGAATTTGGTAAACGTATCTCACAAGTGCTGGATTTGAAGGTTACTTGATAACCTTTATCACACAGCTGACTAATGCCAAGTAGACCATGCTTCAAGCCTTCTACATATAGAACATCATGAATAAGGAAGTTGCTCTTGTCACCAATGGTGCCTCTCCCAAGAATCTTCCCTTTATTGTTGGGTCCATAGGTCACATGCCCTTTTTGCTTAAGGATAAGGTTGACAAACTTGGATTTCACCCTTGTCTTATGCTTAAAGCACCCACTGTCCAGGTACCACATATGCTGATTTTCTATCAAGGGATCCTGCATAAGACAAAATCAAGTACCAAGATTTGGTCCCCTTACAAATTTGGGTCCATGAGCATCAATTGGATCCTTTGAACCCTTAGGATTCTTGGGAATCCACTTCATAACACCTTTAGGAGCAGACAATTTCCTAATTTTACAGTACCTAACATAATGACCTCTTTTCATGCAGTAAAAACATGTAACAACCAGTTGTTTTGATTTTTCAATCGGTTATTTTTCTATTACAATGGAGTAAGGCTTTGAAAATCCATTTTTCTTACTCTGTGGATAGAAACCCAAACCAGATTTTAAAAAACACATTTTTGAGATGCTAGAACAGTCTCAAAGTTTGATTTTTCTTTTGAAAGCTTATTTACAGTTTTTCACAAGGTAGTTAACCTTCTTTTCAAGAGATTCACAATTTTCACAAAAACTAGAGTTGCACTTGCAAGAAGAATTTTTTATAAATCAATTCTAGATTTTCAAAATCAATTTTCGAATTTTCCAGCTCTTCTTCCGGTGCCTTACCTGTATTTTCCAACCAATTATTTAAACCTTTCAAACGGTTGTTCTTCTTGCTAACATACCTGTCATTGGTGTGACTTTTGTTGTTGTTCTTCTTTAAGAACTTGCTGAATTTCTTTGACAACAAGCTAAGACTCTCTTCTTCACTGTCATCACCTGAATGTTGACAACTTCTGTTCCCAACAGCCTTCAATGCAATTGTCCTCACATAAACCCTCATTCTCTTGAACATTTAGCATGTTCATCTCTAACTCGTGCTCTCTCAACTTTCCAAATAATGGTCATGGAGGTTAGATCCTTTGATTCAGATATGGCTGTAACCTTGGGTTGCCATGATCTATCAAGACACTTGAGAATTTTGATATTTATCTCCTCTTTATCAAATGTTTTTCCAAGACTAAAAAGATGATTTACAATGTGAGTAAACCGTTTTTGCACTTCTACAATTGTCATAACAAATTAAACTGCAGAGTGCCTGTACTCGGGTGGTCGTATCGACACCGAGCTAGGTTGTCTTACCTGACACTAGATAACCAATTTATACACAGGGCGCCTATACTCGGATGACTCTATACACTCCGGACTAGGACGTCTTAACATGCCTTATTGTTTACCAATGCAGTGTGCCTACTCGGCTAATCGAGTTACGTCTTACCATGCCTTATTGATTGCCAATGCAGTGCGCCTACTCGGCTGACTGAGTTACGTCTTACTATGCCTTATTGCTTGCCAATGCAGTGCGTTTACTCGGCTGATCGAGTTATGTCTTACCGTGCCTTATTGCTTGCCAATGCAGTACGTCTACTCGACTGACCGAGTTACATCTTACTTTGCCTTATTGCTTCCCAATGCAGTGTGTCTACTCGGTTGACCGAATTACGTCTTACCATGCCTTATTGCTTGTCAATGTAGTGCGCCTATTTAACTGACCAATTTACGTCTTACCATGCCTTATTAGGGCGTTAATAGACTTTCTTATAACGTATAAATACATGAAAAAATACTTTTCCAAACAAATTGACTTCGCATACTAAATGCATAATACGACTTTGCTAACGTGAGATGAAACGTACAAAGCGACAAAAATAGCCCTTAACAAACAAGTTAAATCTTCAATAGTTGGCACCCCTCTGGGTCAGCCGAACCACTCGCTGCTTCAACTTAACCTGTACACAATGTCAAGCTAAGAAAAACACGACTCTAAACAACACAATCAAAATGTATCAAAATAAATATGATAAAATGCAATTGAATTTGATTTAATATCATCCTAAACTGAGCCAACCTAATCCGAGAAAATCCTGAAAGAATAATCATGGAATATTTTTGTATACTATTTTGGTGAGAAAAATGATTACACATTTGCAATGGAAAACTAGCTAAAGAAGGAAAATAGTGGAGTGGTGTGACCGGCATGAAAACTGATTAAAGTCTTTTTTAAATCTCTCTTATATTAATTGGTGTATAGTAGGAATTTGAAGATTGGAGTGTAAAAATGTAAAAAGAGATAAACACACCAAAATAGTACTAAGAATCTAACTCAACACATAATGTGTTTAAAAATAATAAAAAGTAGATGTGGGTAAAGTATTTTCCAACATGAATGTTAATATTATATGTAACAATTCTATACTAAATTATAACAAGAATTTTTTAATTTTTTTTACTGAAATGTGAATTTTATGTGAAGAGATGGAGTAATGTTACTTTAACAACTATACAATAAAAATATCATGTAACACAATGTAATTTTAAAATTATCTCATCTATTTATGTAAAGTCTATATTTTAACAAAAAATTATTTATCTTTCTATAGTTAGAATCTGATGGAAAAGATTGTTAAGATATCAACAATTTTCTAAAATTCCAAAATGAAAATAACATGTTCCATGCAAAATGAATAGGTAAAAAAGGATTTGGTAGCATTAGGTAGGAAAGGGTTTGGTAGGCAGACAACATCTGCAAATGAGTTGTGCCGAAAGATACAATGCCTTTTCTTTCCCATTTTTTCTTTCTCCCATTATTATTAACTACATAGCTACCTCCTTCGTCCTTTCTTTCCTACACCATAACACCACTTCACATTTTGGAATCCTTCTGGATCACATTTTTTAATCAACTCCACCAATTATTTTAGTTTCTTTAATCGCCAACTTGGGATGTTTTATCTAGTATTGGTTGCATCATTGTTACGCAGGAACAGTGAGAAAAGGATAAGAAAGAAGAGCAAGACGCTATTAAGCGGACAAATATGGGTCTTGTAAGTTTCATAGATCATGACTCATCTCCGTGTGGGACTGTGTCATACACTTTCTCAGTTATTTTTGGTTGGTAGAGACCACTCCCTCCCACCTTTCTTTTACTTTCTTCATGCTTCTCAAACTGAAGGCTCATTAACAA
>Ga0123341_1001429_pt1 | contig 17893 bp, 12 predicted proteins | sample Turbeapinknodule_FD_89959 | JGI IMG/M metagenome (GOLD analysis project Ga0123341, IMG submission 89959) | Root nodule microbial communities of legume samples collected from Mexico - Turtle bean Mexico pink nodule | ecosystem: Host-associated > Plants > Roots > Nodule | place: Mexico: Nepantla...
CAAATATATCAATACTATAAAAAGTTATAAAATGTTGATAATAATAAATATTTTATCATTTTCCATTATAAAACGGAAAATTATTGTTTTTGGTTTACCTATTGACTTAGTTTAACATCTGTTGTTTATTTTATTTTTTTCTGAAAAATATATATTTTTTTTACAGATTTTAAATGGAAAACTTCGTAATTTAAGTACAATTCCTGGAAATTTGTCATATGTTTGGATACATGTGATTGTAATTTTATCACTTTGTTGCAGTGGTGAATGTCACGCACTAAGTTTTTATCTATGACCTAGTTTCTTTCTTATCTTTTACTGTATTTTTTTAAAAGGTTAATTAGGGAAACTGTATTTTATAGTTTTTAATATTTTAAGATAAATATTTTACTTTATTTAATGTTCATGCTAAAACTTGTATATTGTTTATAATTGAAAGTTTCTTTTAAACTGACAATTTATTGTATTATATTATCTTGAAAAACATTTCATCTCATAAAATTAAGGTTAAAAATGGACTAGACAAGCTGAGCTATGTAGAACTTATAAAATTGATTTATTCTTTAAATTTAAAAGAAAAAAAAATCATTTATACAATATTTTCTTATTTGTATTAATATTTTATTTCACCTTTTTTTTAAAACATTTTCTTATTTGTTTATAAGTGAACCAGAGGACCACACCTATTAAGCGTTAGATTTATCTTAAATTTATAATTTTAGGCGTTTTATATATGAATATTTTGTCATTTCTTTCTAATTTTCTCTTTTTCATTTCCAACTATTTTTCAAGGACTTTTAAATAGACTGTTCAAAAAAAAATTTAAATGGATATCAAGTTTTTATATGGTTCAACTTTATATTGGGCCAACATATCATTTTGGTCCACTTTAGAACATAAAAAATCTATTTTAAAATTTTTGTCATATCAATAAAATTACCTTTAATTTCAATATAAATAAATATGCATTATAATACTGATATTTTATAAGCAAAATTTTTTTATGTTTATTTTATATAATTATTGTTTTATAAAGTGAATTTATTCATAAGTATACTAGTACATTCAACTTAAATCCATTTAGGCTAAAAGATGAATGGGTCAGAGTAAAAATACTTTAATTCAATTTATAGTACAATTTTTTTTTATATATATAACCTTAGTTATTTTGGAAAACTTCTTTATTCTGAGCAATTAATTGAACCTATCATCTATTCCTTCCAAAACCCTTTTTCTTGGGAAGAACTGACTTATCTAAAGAAGAAAAGAAGAAAAAAGAAAAAGTAAAAATGGTTCTTGGTGGTAAGAGAGGACACAAAGTATCTTAAATATGGAAAGGAAAAAACAAAGTGAAGTTTTAAGGAAATGTTTTGTTTCATTAGGCATGTGTGGAGGATTAATTTGTAGTAATTTTGAAAAATTAATGGAATGTGAGTTGGTTTTGTTTAACTAAATATAGTAAAAAAATTATTGATATATGTGATTATTTATGAAAGTGCGTAGCCTGTTTTTAATAAATTATCTTTAGGTATATCTTTTAAACTATAAATATTTTTATTAAAAGAATTAGTTGAGAAAATACAAATATTCTTTTATAATATTAATTTTTAATAATAATTGTAAAAAATTCAAATATTGAATGTAAAAATAAATAAGTATTTTATTAAACAATTCCCACAAGTCCACTTCGTAAATCATTTCCTTAAATCTCCACAGATTCATAAATAGTAAATTATCTTACCCAAAAGAAAAGTATACGTGTTGCGGTGATAAATAAGAAAGTGGTCCACCCTAAAATTAGTCTCTTTAATCTGCTATTGTTTAAAATTACCCTAAAATTAGTCTCTTTAATCTGCTATTGTTTAAAATTAATGTAAGTTTCATTTGAGAATGAAATATTCATAATTTTGTGATCCACGTATTTGACCTTGATAAGAGATAACATGTTAAAATAGAGTAATTGAGGGTGTGCTTTTAATATATACAAGACACGTGTAGGTAAACAAGCTTAAAATTCATTACGATCGATGTAATTTTAAAACATCATAATACAATTGTATTATTGTTTGCTTAAATAAATCAACTATAAACTTTAAAATAATAACCTTCTAACTAAATACACATTAAAAATAACATAATAAGTTTTTTTTGTTTAGAAAATATTTTAATTAACTTTTTTGTTATAAATTGTTTCTGTTAGGGAGATGAGACCTAGAGAACTATTGAAATCTTCGTTTTTCTCCTTCTTTGGGCAGGTTGTTAGGGTTTCGTTGGGATTCTTCTCGTCTTCGTGTTACTCTTTCGACTCTCAGTCTCGGTTAAATGCCAAATGGAGAAGTTACTGTAAAAGACATTTCGACGCTAAGTCAGTAAAAAGGTGTTCGACACTCGGGTTTGTGTACAGTAATAATGACGTACCTTTGTTCCTTGGAATGTGTGTTATTTATATTATTTTAATGAACTTACTTTATTGGGTTTGATTAGTGAAATAGTTTCACACTTATGGTTGCATTACCTAATTCTTAATGGTAATTTAACTTCACTGACCTTGATTTGAGTGTTAATGATTATATATGTCGGTTGACCAGGTCGTCCGTGGGTGTCTCGGTCAGCTCGGTCAGGGAGACTGAACCACGTCAGCGTATTGATCGGTCATACCAGTACATAAATCAAAATAATGATTTTGTTTTTTTAAAAATATATAAAGTAAGGGGACCATGAATCCACCTCTTCTTTGGCTCTCTTCATGATTAAGGTGGTTCCCTCTCTCGGTGGGAAGCAAGTGATACCATATCCACAACTTTCCAAACGAAGTTCATTAATTCCCTAACACTTGTTGTGAAATTCTCTTATATGACGAGTTTTTCAATAGTTATCTTAATAGTCACGGAAACTTTTTAAGCTCTCAAAAAACACATAATAAACAAATTCATTCATGTTAACCTTCGACCATTTCAACAACAGGCAATGGTTTTTAATGATTCAAACGGCTACATTACGCGATTCCAAAAGGAATCTTACACGAGTTTAAACTCAGCAATTCACAATTATTTTTTCAAGATTTGTCTTAACCATATGCAATTTGTGGTCCCTCCTTTATATTCTCTTAGATAGCATGTTCTTGAGGTGATCTTGAAGTGTGGTTGATATATAGTCCAAGGTTTCACGTAACATTATTATTCGAACATTGCATACAAAAAAAGTGCAATAAAGAGTGCACGTGATGACGTGAACAGTGGGAGGAGGGAAGAAAGGGGACCATGGATATTGTTGATGCACTTCCTCTAATGGTGTGGCTTGGATTGCTATCTTCTTTTGCAGTGATGCTGTTTTTAGTAGGAATGGGTTTCTCCCATATGCATTAGAGGACAATGCAAGAAACGTTTTGGGGCCCTGCCCATTATCATAATGGCTGCCAACTTATAGCAAAATCAACACAAGTCACATATATGTAACATTTATTTATGCAATGTCTTTTGGTCCAATCAACACACTTGCCTAAATGCATTGGGGTCCCCCAATTGAATCATGCTTGAGACCTTCAAGGATATATCATACCAATTTACATGTCATCAATGTTATTTGGAGATATTATATTAATTATAAATATAGTATATAAAAGAGTGTAAATCTCATTTTATTATTCAATTTTATAAGGTTGAAAGTTCACTTCTTTATATTACTACATAGTCAACAAATTAATGACATGTTTGGTTAGTTATCATAAGTTATAGTATAAACTGTTGGAGATCTCACATCGACTAGAAATTAGAGTCTTTCATAGTATATAAGTGGATGCAAACCTCACCTCATTGAGCCGGTTTCATGAGATTGAATTAGGCTTAAAGTCTACTTCTTAACATGGTATCAGAGTCATTTCGAGTCTATCCTAACGAATATTTGTTGGGTTTATCAGGTCACCCCTATTGGGCTGTTATCGGACCACCCATAACATATATCTCCACGCATGAGTTCGTAGTCTCGGCGTGAGGGTGTGTTGGAGATCCCACGTGATTTTATTTTGGAGAGCTTGTCTAATAAGAAAAATCAATTTTATAAGATTGAGTTAATTTTAAAGTTTATTTTTTATTATTTATATTTGAATTCACTCTTTATTTTTATGCTTTAGGAGAAGGGGAAGATAACACTAAGTTGTTGATTGTGAGTCCTTTGTAATGAAGTAATATTTGTCATCCTTGTGGGGGCATCATAATTAAATAATGATGGATGACAAATGTACAAGTGCACACCATGTTAGTTGTTTCCACTCAAATATATCACTCAAGTGAAAGAGAATAATTATTTGGTCTATATAGCTTTGGTTGAAAGTTAGATGTAGATGTTCTCAAATGCTTCTATTGAAGATGGTTTTTTTCAATGATAATTGAAATTTCATTTCCAACAAGTGCATTATCAATAATTACATGTAGGTTTTGATACAATTTCAAATGGTCATGTCATGTTAGAAGGCCAATTTTTCAGGTTGGAGCTTACGAAAAAATTAAAGAACTGTTCCCTCCAAATTGGTTTCTTATAATGAATGATCCAATTATGTGTCAAATTATTTGATGCAGTTTGTCTGCTATTCTTGACAAGAAATGAAGATTTTATTTTATTCAACAGATTCTGTTTATGAGAAGAGATGGATGCTCAGCATGTTGCAGTCTGGAACAAACAGTTGCACATGAAGAACTGAGTAAGAGATAACTTGTTATCCATGTGTAAACACATAAAATAAAAATTGAAGTTCAATCTTTTGTCTTCTATTTCCTCTGTTAACCACGTGAGGGGGTGAATACAGGACAATGTGCCATTAGTACAAATTTTGTTATCTATGCCAAGTTGCATGTTTCAACACTTTTAAAGAGATTTTAACTTATATTTGAAGATCTCACATCAACACTTAAAATTCACTTCTTAGTAACTGATCTAAAAACTTATTTCATTTTATCTTCTCTTTTTTCTCTTCCAGAAGTATTTATGGAGAAAGTTGTCCAAACATATCCTAAATGCACTAAACTAAAGTCACTTTTAGACACTCTTGTGTTCCCTTATTTTTTCAGTAGTACATTTGGCTAGACAAGCTTTTGAGAAAGTGAAATCATAAGTTATCTTGAATAAAGCAGATATTACGTTTCCTTTAGTACAAATATATTCCCTTTCAAGCTAATCAACTATACAAGACAAGGATGAGTACAATCTCACTTATATTATCAAAAAGAAAGAACATTGGAAGATTCAACAAAATGAAGCTTCTTGCTAATCATTGTCTCAATTTCAAGCTTCTTTTTGAGAAGATTGCGATGAGCTCGTTGGCCGTCCAAGTCACTAGGGAGAGATTTCTGAGATGTGTGAGTGAGTCTTTGTCCAAAGATGGTACGGCGGAGACACATCCTGATAGCAAGGACAAATGAAAATGAACAAAATTCAAAAAAGGACATTAAACTTTACAATAAGAACCTGTTATGCAGCTATATTTTTATGAACAGTATAAAAAGTGTTTTACACCAGTACCATGTAATTCAAAATTTATCGATTAATGTACATTTATTTTCATGGAAGACACCATGATGAAAAAGATAAAGTGTGGGAGAAAAGGAGAGTTTGGTATAGCTTAGGAGAAGGTAAAAGTTTTCATATATACCTGAATATTTGACAAGATATAGCAATGAATATGATGCTAGCACTCTTTCCTCAACATCTTTATCATAATTCAAGGATTGTAGTAATTGTTGTCTTAAGATTGAGAAAGCCATTGGTGGCAACATTGTATCTTCAATTAAATTGAGGTAGCTGCTCATCCATGAAATGGTTATCAGGCTTGCTCGTGCTAAACAAGGGATTCCATTGGCTATGGTATCTGCAAGTGCTGATAATAAATTCTTATTTCCATTTTTGAACAAGACACTGGCTTTTCTTTTTTGCCAACTTTCTGCTTCCTCCTCCTCCACATTCTAACAAGTGACATAACCAATCAAGAATTTTGATGAGCTCAAAACAGAAACAGTAAGTACTAGAAGCAAGCTCTCATATATGGAGCAAAGACAAACAATAATGCATGATTGTAGTTTTTACTTGTGTGAAGATTTTTATGCTGTTGTTCAATTAGAAATCATAGTAGATAAGACTTTTAAAGTGATTACTGAGTCAAGATCCTACCATATATATACACTGTTAGTGAATCCTAATTAAACTACAGTCTTTTAACCAAAGTTTACCTGGTGAATTGAATCATAAACAACATTATCCGTGGCTGGATATGAGGCTTCAAAGCAAATTTCTCTGAAACCTGCTTTTTGTAAAAGAGATTTTTCCATTAATGATTCCCCTGAATGAGAAAAGTGACCTCCTAACAGGTATAGAGCTCGGGCTGATTGCTGTTGTACTCTATCATTACATGTTTGACAATTCAAAGCTGCTACAAGTGCCTGGATTGCTTCTGATCTATATAAGCTTCCCTGGAAAGGATCTTCCTGCAACACAACTGCTATTGCATTTGTGAACTCTTCAAGACAGGTAAATCAATTTAATATAGAATCATAGAGAAGCTACAAGTTACCTTCTAGAAAATAATGAAATTCACAGAACTTAGACCATTGTCCATAACCAATATTTCCATAAAGTAAGTTGAATGAAAAAGAATTACCATAAGATCAAGCAGCAACAATATTACTGCAACTATAGGGCGTTCTTCAGGTGGAGCCTTCTCAAGGTAAATGAAGAAAACGTGCATTACGTTTATGCCACCCCATCCATCTTTTAGCCCTTTTAAGAAATTTAAAGTCTTCGTTCCTCTGGTATGAAATTTAAGTCCTCTTAACATTTCAGACCAAGAAAAAGAAAATGTAGAAAGGTAAGTGACAAGCGCATACCTATCAAGGTAGAGCAACTCGGCTAGCACAGACAAGGCATAGCCACTGGAATTTTGTTTACTCCCAACAACAATGAGTTCAAGTAATGAAGTCTTGTTTATGTTGTCAGCTAAGAAATTTCTACAGCTTCCTTCGGCGCGAATGCAACATGAAATTATCATAGCAGCATTGTTTCTCTCGTGGACCTCTCCTTCGATCCTTGTCATTAGCAGGGTCAATCCCCCAAGTGAAAGAACTTGCCTGGCATTTTCTAAGTTCTTGTCTTCATCAAAACCAGTAAGAAGTTGGTCCAAAACATAAAATGCTGCCACTTGAGGACTGCATTGTACTGTGAAGAGGGTCTGCAATTTGTCTCCAAATTCCAGCACTCGAAGTATTAATGGCACCCATTCTGAAGATAGCATCTGCTTTGCCTTTGGTTGTGACAGATAAAGCAGAATTGCAGCCTTTAGAAATAGACTAGCGCTTCTTAGAAGCCTCACAAATATTTCTAGTTGAGGATCGGAGTTCAGTATAATTTGTTTAATTGCACCATTCCTTCCTATTAACTCTGCTAAAATTGATATGATCAATTCAAGAATCTCATCATTTGTTGAGGAAAATAACACCTCAAGCATAGCTTCAACTACACTAGGCCGTGTTAGTGCTTCTTCAATTAGAGGATCACCAGGAGAGTTCAACCACGTTTTGGTAATCACACGAATAGCGAATTCACAGTCACTTAGAATATCTGATGAACCTATGGTTGTAATAGCTCCAACAAAGTCTCTTGAAAAAACAGTTGAAGCATTCTTGGGTCTACGGTTGCTGTTGTCGAAGCTTTCCTTTGGCATGAATCTGCATGAAAGACACTGAAAATAGTCCAATCTCTGCGACGTCGGCCATAATTGAGCTTGATTCTTGCCAAGTTGACTTGATCTTCCAACAAATACATCGCCTTTCTGTAAAAAGTAAGGAGATTACATCAGAAATGAAATTCTGTAATTTGAATAAGACGGTTTCCATCTATGAATTGAAAGCACGGAAGATAACCTGAACTGAACTGCTTTTTAATTCATCTTCATACAACTTTTCATCAATCTCTTGGCCTGTAGTAATTCTCAACACTCCAGTTTGGTCACCAAGACCAGAAGGTTGTTTCTCTAGTTTGGAGCCGAACACTGTCTTGTATCTGTTGAAGAAAACCATAAACATAAAATCACATTCATAACTACAAATTGCACATATTTGTTTCTGACAGAGATGGTTGTGGTGGTGAATGTAAGATGTTCATATCACTTACAAGTTTTGGTTGATTGAGGAATTTGAAACAAAAGAATCTGAAGACCTTCTTGATAATCTGTAACTTGGCCTTGATGGCAAAGAGACATTAGGAAGAGGTGGCTCGCTGGCCCCAACTTTAAGCCATTGCTTGTAATACTCAGCAAACAGAATAGTCCCACTATCAATCTTTTCTTTGTAAACTTTGTTGTGCACCTTCATTTTCTGTTCCTTCTCACCATGAGCTTCATTTGAAAAGAGCTCAAGCCCAGTGTTGTACCAAATTTTTACATGGAGAAGATGGGGAAGAAACAAATGCTCCCAAAGGTCAGGAAACAAGTAGGTTCGAGCTAAACTTGGAGAATCACAAAACACTTGCAGTAAATGCTTGGAGGAAACTCTATCATTTTTCTGCAGCTTGTAAGCTATTGCCAGGTATAGTTGAGCACAGGCTGAGAGATGTGAATTTGACACACCAAAAGTTGAAGCGTCCCTGGAAGTTTTAGAATTCGAAGTAGCAACAACGGTTAAAAGCTCAATGGATTTCCTTAACCTTTTGATCATCCTCGTCTGTTCCATTGTTCCTTGACTTTCTACTAACCTGTCAACTTTCTTCATACCCAATTCCATGTTCACAATAACCTCATCACCTGAATCCTTTCTTCTTCTTTTCTCCAAGAGAGAACTACACTTCTCTCGGATTGTTTTCCTGAAAAGATCATCTTTCACATATCTTCCTATGTAACCACTGAGGACAGCAATCACTGCTCCAATGGCAACTTCGTCCATCAAGGGTCCTACCCTTGTTGAATCTGCTGACACCAGTGACTTAAAATTTGATCTTTCCGAGGCAGAACCAACCCTTTTGTGTTGAGAAGAAGACACACTTTTGGCTGAATCCTTCTCTACCTTGTGCTTAGGTGAACGAAGGCCTTTTGGATCATGACAGATGTATGCAGGAAGTGGTTTTTTCTCATGTTGTGCAAGTTTGTGTTTAGGCCTCTTTGGGGTTGGACATTGGGCAGAATATTCTCCAAAGGGAGCCATACGCTGGTGAATGAGAAATGAGTTGAAAGAGAAGTATGAAGCAAGAAGAGCTTCAATGACATTCTTGGAACTCGAACGAAACAAATATAAGAAATAAAACAGTGACAGCTAGAGCAGAAAAGAGGCACAGCAATGAAGACAAAGAAAGGGTTGGATTTGGTGAACGGTGAATCTTTTAGCCTTTGCTTGGATTTGATGATGGATATGAGGGAGAGGAAAAAGATGAATTTGAGAGGTAAAGAGGTGAAAATTAAGATTGTTTGGACCAATGAAAAGTGAAGAAAGTGAGAATGATGAGAAAGTTTATGAAACTTCATGTCATAATTGAAACTGATGAAATTGTTAATTTACAATTTTGTTTATGAAACTTCAAATCATAATTGAAACTGATAAATTTACATTTTTGTCCTTAAGGTTAAAATTATGATTTTTTTTTTCGTCAATAAACAATAAATAAATATGAATCACTTTAGGGGTTATTCAACCCTTATACAAGAACTCACCCATAATCTTCATCACAAGACTTATTTCAAAGTTTGACAAAACATAACTCTCCTAGTTAACATAGAGGAAGACATCTAGAAAAACAGTCAAACAGCTTGGATGAATACATCATGAGATCATCCTCATACAACGACCAATCAAAAAAAGAAAATTCACAAATTGTGACGGGATGTAACTCATGACCAAGCCTTTAATTGAACTAAAACAAAAGTTTCTAGAACATCCACTACTCTCCCGTTAAAAATAGCCATGTTTCTATATTTCCAAATCTTGTTATGCATTCATTTAATATCCAAAAGAATTATTACTTTATTATTTTATTATAATATTATTTTACTCTATAAAATCGTTGTAGGATAGATGTATATGTTAAGAGTGGTTCCAAAAAGGAAATTTTCCATTTCTAAATTACAATGTTTTGATCTGTAAAAAGCAAACACCCCTTTGGACCACCTCACTCATGTGAGTGAAACTGTCACCACATTTCTAAACAAGAGTCACTTGCAATTGCAAATTGCCTTGTTTGTTTAATTAGACCATGCGCATGGTAAGTACATCTGTGCCACTCAACAATAGCAGTTAAAAAGTATTTTATGACTACCAAAAATACTATTTTAATTATCAGTTATTGTTTTTTTCATTAACAACACAGTACCCTTTATTTAACTTGGTACTGTTTAATGTTCCTGTTACGAGTGATGTCTATGGCATGTGTCTTTCTGCTGGTTTTTCCCGCAGATAGTGGCTTTAGTTACTGGTCTCTGATGCTGTCTTGTTTGACCTCACTATTAGATTTTGTTTTTCTATACACTCACTTGCTAATTCTATAACTTATGTATAGCATACAGAAAAGTACTTTTGCGTCAATAAGCGATTTTAACAAAAAAAAAAATTGATTTCAGTACTACGAAAAAGAACTAATTTAAAACTATTATTTAGAACCTCTCACTAAACTTTTTATAGTTGATTCTCTAATCAGTTATCACTTTATATTCTGCTACGAAGCATGGGTGGTGATGGTTCTCGTGGTCCTTCATGCAGATAGTGGCTTTAGTTAATGCTCACTTCTGATACTTCCTATTTTGGCTTCTCTTTTGTTTGTGTTTTTTTTTCTTAATCCCGTTTAAAAGTGTTCTAAAGTATTGATTTAATAATAATAAAAAAATTATTTGAAATGATAGTGCAAGTGATTAAGAATTTGAGTGGGATCACTTTGATAACACTTTTCAACAAAAAATTCCACTTTTTATTACTTTATTAATATAACAATGTATATCAGTCAGCATATTTTTCTTACAATATTTATTTTTAGAATGAAAGGATGATAAAGTGTTTAATACTATCAACAATTATTTTTTAATATGTATTTATGTTATAATTTAATTATTGACTAGATTAATAAACTGTAGGCATTTCTCAGTTTATAAGAAAATTGAAATAATCAAAATTCTATATCATACCATTGATTAACAATTAAACTCTATTAACAAGGAAAAAAAATATTAATTTGAACTGGGTCAACATATTTTCGAATAATTTAATCTGTAATTTTTTAAGTTAGCAAAAGCTTATTTACTCAAGGCCTAATTAAGTTTTACCTACCTTATAAATTTTGGTTATTTTTAAATTTGGTCTCTATTAAAATTTTGTAATATATTAAATAGTCAAAATATTTTTCCATTCAATTCGCAGTTGTTAAATGTATGTTAATGGTGGTATCAAAGAAACTTTTCTGAAGTGCGTTAAATGACATTCTACAAATTTTATATTCACATCCATTATCGAGAACAATTGCATTTTGTTTGTTTGGATCTTTTTTTACATGTTAAACGTAATTTTGATTAATTATGTTTTTTTTTAGAAGTTTCAGTGGTAACATAACACAATCTTAAAAAAGAATGCAGAATAACAGAATCTTTAAAAACTACGAGCATAAAGCATATGAAATTATTTTGAAAACACTGGTGTTGATTACACAAGACATCACCTCCTTGTTTCACAATTTTACAGATGAGTTGGTGGGAATGATGAGCTTGAGCTTCAGAATTTGCACTATATATAATATGTATGTCAAAATCAAAAACTGCTATGTATGGTTTTACTGTTACACTTTCCTAGCTTTGTAATGTACAACAGAATCTTTGAGGGAGGATGAGGAAGATGAAGATGAAATGCCAGAGCGGCTAAACTCGGTCTTGTCCTTGCTGAAGGCCTTGTGGACATCATCTTTAAGCTCTATGAACCGTGTTCTTTTGATTCTCTGCTCTTCTTGAGTACCCTTTTCAAGATAAAACAAGTCAGGTAGGTCATCCTCCATGAACTTGTCCAGCACATCTGAGCAGTGTGGGAAGTAGCGCCGCCCCATTTTCACTGTCACCACCACCACAACATACAACATATAATCAGAAACATTATCCAACTGGGTACAAATTTACAAAAAAAACAAACAGATAAGATTTCTGTAACCAAGTTAGAAACAAATGAGCTTGTTTAGTTCTTTAAAACCAGTTTCTATAAACTCAGATTCAGGTAAAGTAATTTACTCTGCAGTAGTCTTTGTACATGTTCTCATTCTCTTAAAAGAACAACATAAATTTATAGATGAGGAGTACGAGGTTGAAAAGTGACAACAAAATCAAGTAGTAGACTTTATATAACCTTTCTAAATCAAGCACTACATATAAGGACTTGTGTTATCAGTTATTTTAAAAACTTGTCCATCAATCACCACACAGACAAAATTGAAAATAAACATCCAAAAATCTGCACTTGATTAAATGCCCAGATACAAGCCACTAGATTTTTTTAATCATAAAATGTATTATTGAATAAGAAAAATATTGTTGAATGAAAGCTGAGTATTTAGAGTAATGAATGAAAGCTTACAAAGAATGTACACAACCAGAATAGAACATGCATGAAACAGAAGTGATCTCACTACCCAACTGGCTACGAATTTGAATGACAGATACACATGTCAAGAGCATCACTAAAACAAATTCTCCCTTGTTGATTCACATCAAATGATATATTGAAAAAGAAAACACTGCTTAATTACAACAAATAGCAAAAGGAAATTGAGATCTAACTTTATAAAGACTGTAATTACCTGTCTTCATAAGGGCTTCCATTCTAGAAAGAAGTCTCTTATTTTGCACTATGGGAGTTTCATTGAGATCAACCTCCCTCAAGTTGCCATTTGAAATTTTTGGGTTTGATGCAGAGAGACCAGCAAACTCAGATGTTGTCTCAGCATGCGCAATGTCCATGGCTAGTTTGGCTTCTGAAGGGAAGAAAAGTCTTGCAAATGCCACTGCAGTAGAGAGCAATATTTACTTTTTTGAGGGTTTGAGCATAAAAAAAAGTCACATAAACACAGTAAACCAGTTAAACATTAGAATCTAAAGCACACATAAACTCCTTTAACAAATAGCATGCCTTTTGTTTCTAATCTTATTTCATTTGCCAAAGAATTAAAAAGAACCCCTCAGTTCAAAATCCTAAACAGTCACATTCTATATATTACATAAAGTCAGCGTGGCTTTTAAGTTATCTAAAGCCTAACCTAACAGTCCTTATGCATTACATAGTTTACAATACAAATTAAACAGTAAAAATGAACTGGTAAGTCCTGAAGTCCAATAACAAAAGGAGTCAAGAACACAAAACCTAATAATTCATAAATATGTAGTTTGCAGGGGATGTTTTGCACACAAAATGTTCCTCAAAAAGGAAAAGCAAGATCCTTGATTACCAACACGTCCAGAGGAGAAAATTATTCGTAAGAGAAAGAAAAGAAAAGAAGAATCTAACAATGAGAAACAATATCTTTACTATTTCCTGTACTCAGTGACACAAGTTCGGAGAATTTCCATTCCAAGGCACAAAAAGCAAAGCATTTTAAACATAGATGCTGGAACCATGACAACAATATATAGAACACAAGCAAGAAGTAAATGAACATAGTAGTTTCATGTGGAGGTCATCATACCTCTGTTTTCAAGGTATAGTAGTTTCATGTGGAGGTCATCAGCCATAGTATGGGAAGAGATACAGGCATCCCCAGCAAGTGGATTCCTCCGCATTTCTCTTTCAAGAACATCGATGCATATCCGATCTTTGTTTGTTTCTTTTCCCTGTTCTGTTTTTGCATGATAATCCTTTGGCCTTGTCAACCTTCTACAAATACTAACAGCACTCTGACCGTCAAAAGTCAAATCTGATGCACAAGCCCCTTTCGTGAGTAGGGATACTATGATGGAGGGCTCTCTACGCATTGCAGCAATATGAAGCACCGAGTAGCCCCGAGAATTCCGAAGATTGACATTAGCCAGTCCCAAACCAAGTACCTCAGAAACAACCTTGGGGTCACAATAGGCAGCAGCATAATGGAGAGCATGGGCTTCATCTAAAGTAATCTCTGACTCATTTAAAAGAAGTTTAACAAGCTCAACATCATCAGAGTCCAGTGCCTTGTGTATTCTAGTGATTCGTTTTAGAGACAAAGCATCCAGTGCAGAGGCATCATTTTCAACTTCTTGCTGAGGGTTGTGGCGGAGCAATTTAACTTTTCCTGAGAGTTCATGGGGAAGCTCTTTGTCAACTGAAATCTGGTCAAGGTCTGATCTGGCCACCCTATCAATACATTGAGTGATGAGTTGACTCGATTTACAATGGAAAGCAACAGTAAGGATTGGAATGACATCTTCCACAAGAGCCTTTCCTATAAAGTTAAGTAGACGTCGCTGCAAAATTATAAGTATTAATTAGTACCTTGATTCTTAAGCCTGAACAGACAGAATGATGCCAGTAATTAGATGTGAAATTAATTTGAAAGTAATTTCCCAAGCATTAGAGCACAAGTCCATGAATTCATTAATTTAGAAAGATACTGTAGAGCTAAGTGTTATGCTTAATCCCAAGGCACGAGATGCTAGGAGTAAGGCATGTGCCTAAACAAACCAAGATAAATTAATTACAGAGTTCAATTCATACTCCTTTAGAATCAACAACTGCAAAATTAGAAGTAATTAATGATTTGATCAAGAAATGAAAGATGATTATACATTGAGGCACTAGCACTATTACTTGCTAAGGTACATGGATGCTTATATCATCTGGGAAATTAACAAAGTAAAGTTGCATGTTTCTGAGGTAGAATATACCTGGAAAAGGGATACCAACTCTGGTATTTGAAAAATGGAAGAGGCATACATCAACTCCACAGCAAAGTTAATTGCAGGTCTACAAGCATCATGAGCACATACATTGTCAACACATGTAGACACCTCCATTGGAGAGGGCTTGAGTTTAGCAGTATATACATAGCCCAGGAATATGAGGAAGGCTTCATATCCAACCTTGCCATAAGGCAACAAATCACTCATGTTATACTTCAATTTCCCTTCTTTTTCTGATGACCCCTTCTCTCTCTTGAATAATTCATGGAAAAACTTACTTCTAGAGGCAAGAACACATCGATGAACACTAACTGGAATTCCTTCCACAATGATGTCAGCATCACTGTAATCACAATCAGATTCAATCAAAAGCTGCTCCAAGTTGGAGCTAAGCTTGCTCAAACTGACAACCTCAAGGTTAGGTCCAGGATCAGAGACGTAAGAAGAGCATATGTTGTGACTAACTGAGCCATTTGATAAATGGGAAGATGATGTAAAGCTCAAAGAAGATGAGGGTTCGGCTGAATAAGCCATTTGTCAACAACTTGAGAACCTTATTGAGCCTGTAACATATCTTCTACTCTCAAAAAACTCCAAACCTCAAACTTCCTCAAAGATAGAGTCCCAGAACCGTTTAAGTACCGACTGACGAATGGAATATATGTTACTTAACAAAACGCTGAATTCCCCAGCACAGACTTAAAAAAAAGACAACCTATAAAAAAGGAAAGTATAGATGCCGTGTAAACGAAAAACACTTATCTGTGAAAGTGTTAACTACAAAATCTCATGTCACAACTCACAAGACGCATGCCATCTGATCCAACCCCTCACAAGATTACTTAACATAAAAAAATAATAAGCTAAAGAGACTCACTCTATTTCAATGGCGTTCAGACACAGACATGAAAAAACACAAATATTTTATACTCTGCAAACTTTCAACACCGAGAAGGTGCAAAAGGATCTAAGAACCCCTCTGTTCAAACTTCCAAAGCCACCAAAACAGCATAGCCAAACCAAACCAATCCCAAAACTGATCCCAGACTGAATAACCGAAATCAGCACATAACTTCAGTAAATCATCAAAAAGAGAAAAACTTTCGTTCACACTCGGAGAGAGGGTCAAGGAACAGCAGCACCCCAGAACTCAATACCGGCATGAGATCAATCCAAATCAGAAAAAGGTTCGAACTTTGATGGCAGAACGCAGAGAGAGAAAGAGAGGGAATCGATCACCGTGCTGTAAGTCAAAGCATCAAATATGAGGAAGGTTCTGAAAGGGAAACAAAGAAGGGCGTGAAGGGTGTATGTTAACAGAGAGAGAAAGAAAGATTCGGAAACGAAAGGGCAGCGATAATATCACGCGGCTGTGAAGGTCAAGTACAGAGCATCCCCGAAGTTTCCTCTTTCGCTGTCAAAAGAAAGAAGAGAGAGAAAGAGAAGAAAGCCATGTCTTGCGTTGCGTTGTGTGTTAACAGAGAGATGAAGTGGTTTGCATGACGCCATAGATGACATCAGCGTCCCCAGCTTGGGTTTGCTTGCGTTGAATCTGTCGTCACCACTCTTCTGCATACATCTTTCTGCCTCTCTCTCTCTTTCCCTTAACCTCCCAATCTTATGCTTAACTGTTACTATATTATCCACTTAAATTATTTCTTTTTCTTACCATTTTTTACTCCTCATAATTATTTAATAATTAAAAACCAAGAAACTAAATTTACTTTTTTTAAGATTTTAAAAAATATAAACCAAATATAACAATAATAATGGTAGGGATTTGCAATAATGGTGTTTAGGCCTAAACCTAACTCTTGTTGTAATAATATGGCATGTGAAAATGAAGATTACTTAACTTTGCTTTCACATCAACCCCACTTCCCATTTCGCTGTTCAGTCTTGTCTGTGGTGTGAATAATGGAAATAATACCTTCCGTTTTTGCCGACTCTACTCCACTTTAACTTTATTCTTTTTTCTAGTTTATTTAGTTTTCTTATTTATATAAGAGAAAAAAAATTATTGAAATGTTGATTTATTAAAAAATAATGATGTTTAAATTAATTATATTTTATAAAAATTATAAATTGATGTTTTGTTATATAATTATTAAAGTAATATTTTTATATTTTTTAATGGGTTATATCAATCATTGGGTTTAAACTAATTCAAATACTCATTAGGATATGATCGAAATGTTCTGATACATGTTATCAAGTGAACTTCAAGTCTAACTTAATTCCATAAAATCGATTCATGAAGTTGAGAATTGTACTATACAATGAATTATCCTCATCTCTAATCGATGTGGGATCTCTTGTCAAGATATTGTTTGACAATTTAAAAAAATAAATATGTAAAAATTTGAAAAGAAAGTGGAGAAAAAATGTATTTAAATAAAAATATGTTGGAATGATTAACAACTCGTACGTTCCTTTCACATCAAAACTTGCCATTTCCTTGTGTTGTGTTTAACCTTATTGATGCCATGCTCCCAACGCGATAACAGTACCTTTTGTCTCTGTCCACTCTAGAGCACATCACCTTTATCCTTTCTCTACTCAATTTAGGTTTTATTCATTCCTTTTTACTGCAGAGATGACTAATGGTGTGTTTGCTATGATCAAAAACAAAGAAAATTAAACACAAGGAGATGATTTTGTAGGTTATGCAGTAGAAGAGAAAATGAAATGAAGGAAAACAAACGGGTATATAAAATGACATAATAATTTTAATTTTATGCATGTGTCTATTTTGATTGAGGATTAGGAAGTAAAGTATAAATCAAAGTGGTGTATTAAATATAAATAAATAAAAAGAGATACGTATAGTGATAAAAAGCTCAAAACTATTGAGTTGAAATTTTATGTTAGAAGTATATATTAAAAACAGAATTTTGTGTTTTTAATTAAAATACAAAGTAATTTGTTCTTACAAATTATTAGAAATTTCTTGGTACTTTCTTAAGTTTTTTATGATATTATTTTTAGTTGACGATGTCGTAAGATCTTCGAGAATATACTATTTTAATA
>Ga0123341_1001430_pt1 | contig 17891 bp, 15 predicted proteins | sample Turbeapinknodule_FD_89959 | JGI IMG/M metagenome (GOLD analysis project Ga0123341, IMG submission 89959) | Root nodule microbial communities of legume samples collected from Mexico - Turtle bean Mexico pink nodule | ecosystem: Host-associated > Plants > Roots > Nodule | place: Mexico: Nepantla...
AACATCGAGGGGAATGGGACTTAAGCCACTTGCAAACAAACAAGTGATGGAAACCCAACCTTTGTGATTGGAGATCCCATGAATAAGGTTCATATGGGTAAAAACAAGTCACTTGTTAGTTCTACTAGCACTGATATTGATTTCAAATCAATTTTGTCCATTCCTATGGTGTGTGTGAAAGTACTAGTTATTGCATTATCGAGAGGATAAACTTTGTGGTTAAAATTCAGAGGTAAAAGGGTTTTAACGATTTACAAAGTTTTAATGATTTTCATATTCCTTATGGGTGGTATATGATTTGCAGCATACACTTGATGAAATCATCTATATGAGTGTCAAGTGGGGCCCCTTGCATGAGATCTTGGCAAGATCTCTATAGCACTCATGAATACCGGGCACGCGCATGGCCTAGTAGCACAACACAGCGATAACAAGTAATGTGAGGGTGTATTATGATTGATAAACCTCTAACACATACTAAGTGTCTTGGTTCATATAGCTTGCTATACTAACTACACTATGTGTTACGTTCATCAATCTAAGACTGGTTCATATAACTTGTTATACCAGCTCTGATGCATTACATCTTAGATGAACCCAGAAGTTTTCTTTCTATATCTCTATGTTTTATCTTTTGCAATATGTGGGAGATTGTTGTAAAACTGTGTATATTGCAAAACGAAAAACAGAGTGCGATTTTGTGAGACGGAAAAACAGAGAATGTGGCTTTGATTCATGAACCCTAATACAGTTTTGACTCACGAACCTAAATGCGATTTTGATTCACAAACCTAAAATCCAGGGTTCAGTTTTCTTGTTGCACGATTCACGGAAACCCTCGTGCAACCGTTCCTTTTCTCTTCACTCATGATCTGTGCAAGAGCAAAGCGTGAGACTCGGACCTTCGAAGAATCCGTTCTTCTCGGGAGGTTGTGCAGTTGGGACCTGGAGTAGTGCCGCAGATGACTGCTGGAACGTGGGTTGTGGCCGTTTGGGGTTGTTACTTTTTTTCCCTATATAAGCAAGGGTTCCCCTCATTCAGAAAACGCATCTCGCTTTCACATTCTTCATCTTCTTCACCCACCAACGACACCTTCTTCTTCCTCCCACCTTCTTTCACTTTTTCACTTTCTCTCTCCTCACTTACTTTATTTGAATTATTATTATATTTCTGGGTTTCATTGGGTATTACTCTTTTAAGAGTAACTTGCTAGTTCTGATCCTCAAAAATTACCGGGAAGTTTCTGTTGTATCCTGGGGGACTTGTGCAATATACTGCAGATAAGTCCTTACGGACAGTGATTACTCACGCCTCGGGAAACCATTATTTTTGTTCGTTTTAAAGCCTAATTTACTACAAATACTGGTAGAATCCAACACAATTCCTTAGTTTGGGCAGCTAAAGAAGGAGAATTGTTTTCAGTAAAATCTGCTTATCAAGTTCTACATTGTCTACACCCTTTGAAAGCAGCCAAGCTATGGAAACTTTATGGGAAATCAAAGCCATCCCCAATGCTTTAATGTTAGCTTGGAGAATCCTGAAAGGGAAAATACCAACTAAAACTAATCTATAGAGAAGATGAATAAACTTACCATCCTCTATGTGCCCCTTATGTAATCAGAAAGAAGAAACGGTTAACCATCTATTTCCAGAATGTAGAATAGTCTTTCAAGTGTGGTCTACGACATATCACAACCATATGAAACATCATCTTCTACAGTTCGTTTTAGTGCGAAGAGAAATCGTGTTTGGAAAGGGGTTTAGGTAGCGTGGTATGGAGCACCTAGAATCAAAGGAATGATGTGGTGTTCAAAGAAGGAAAGGTGGATGCATAAGAGGTATTTAGCCTTGCACAACTAGAGGCTAGGACTTGGATGAGGATGAGAATAAAGAACTTCAACTTTTCCTATTCCAATTGGGTGCTTTACCCTTTAATTTGTTTTCATTCCTTAGGTCCTTAATGTTTAAATAGATGTTTCCTAGGGAACTCTTGTGGTAAACTGTGGTTGATGGAAGTGGTGGCAGGTTAGGAGAATGGCATGGTGTGGTAGGAAGACTCAAGGAATATATGTGGAGCGTCTAAGGTTGATAACCAAGTAAGAAGGAATGGTGTGAATGGAAGGATTGCAGCACTTTTGAGCAATAACAATTAAAGTGTCACTGTTGTTGCTGCACAATAAAAGCTGCATAATTGCTGCCTAACTACTGCATAATATTTGGGTAAACAGTTTGGCTTATAAATAGCAATATATAATTGGTAAAATCTAGCTAGAACTACTTAACCTTCTTTTTCATTGTTTCTTAGGATTGAACTGAGTTTGTTTATAAAAGGTTGTCACACTCCTGTTTTGTTTAATTATATTTATTTATTATTGATAAAAAAAATTATATAAAAATTAAAAGTTGTTAATTAAAAAAAAAATGAAAGTTGAAATATATCACTTCATTTTTATTCATAACATTTAAAAAGGATGTTAATTTTATTGTACAAGTATGACATGGAATTCATATAATGTTACCCTAATAATTTATATTTATTTTAGATAAACTATATGTACTATGCCACTATGCGTATGCTTTTCTTGTTTTATTTTACCAATTTTGTATAATAATATATTTTGTACTAAATTTACAAATACACAATTTAACACATACTTTTAATGATTTTTTTAAAAATTTAATTTACTATAAAAATATATCTAAAAAAAGATTGCAATCACACCTGGACAATAATTTAAAACAATGACACACAAAAAACTGTGTTTGTTAAGGTTCATCAGTTGTTAAACTAGAATTAAAAGCGTCTAAATTTGTAAGTTGTAAAGAAATAAACATAGACTTACCTAGATGTTAGAATAAGTTCATTTTCTACATCTTCACTCGATAATGTGATAACTATGGATATTGAAAAACTAAAATTTGGGAGTAAAATTAGTTTACATTCCTCAAAATATTTATTTTAATTTTTTAAAAATTTAATACAATTTTCTTTCTTGTATTTTAAAAGAATAATGTGTGTTCATAGTCTTTTAAAAGAATAAAAATACATTACATTTTTCTGTTATAAAAAAATAAAGTGTCATTAGATTAGATGAGTTTTACAAGAAGAGTAAGAGACTCTTGTGCTGAGTTATGAAATATATTTTAGAGAAATGATATTCAAACATCAAATGTAGGTTAATATGTAAAAAAATTGTTAACATTCAAGTAAAAAAAATATCAAATTAATAATGTAAACAATAAGTATGAGTTTAAATTGTCATTAGTATAAATATTCTGATAAACTTTAGGATATGAAATTGTTTAGGGACGACTAATATATAGTCTCACATAATTTAGGGATTGATGTCAATGACAATTTAATTACACATTCCTTCCTTAACTCATCGAGATACCTTTTAAAGATAAAATCGTGACAAAATACCGACCTTCAAAGCTGACAATATCTCAAATGTAGTGATTGATCTCAAAACTGATATTTCCAAAAGTGCATGACTTGTTTCCATGGACACCACACGATATAGAACTTCATCTTTATACTCTTTTGATAAAAAAAAAACAAACAATTATTTATTAAAATGATCTCCCATCTTCACTTAACCTTTATGACTTATATGGTTTAATGTGAGGTATAATGGGTAAAGAAAGTTTTCCACTGAACACATTAATACAACTACCTCCATCAATAAGAAGAATACATAAATTTTCATTTATGAAGCACCTAATATAAAAAAAAAAAATTTATTTGAATTTCATCAATCAGTATATCAAGAATTTACAACATTCAAACTCAAAGTTAAAGACATAATAAATCTAAACTCAACTCAAAATGTCAAAAATATAAAAAAGTTATAAGACAAAACAAAGATTTTTTTATTATATATATATATATATTATTCGGATACGGTTTCAAAAAATCACGCCACCTGATTCCGTCACTTCCCCTAAAAGCTAGCCAAAGCTGATTCGAAGATAGAGATAGAAAAAAAATGAGTGAAGAAGCCAAAAAGGGCATTGCCGGACCTCTAACGGCGAGGCCCAACACCGATGACCGGAAGCCGTTACCCTTACCGGCGCCGGCCGTCCCTCCCAAGAAGGTCATCATCAAGAGCGCCGACATGATCCCCGACATGCAGAAGGAGGCCGTTGATATTGCTGTCGCCGTTAGTTTTAACAACTTTCTTCTCTTCCATTTTCTTGGTTGCATGGTTCACCCTTTTGGATTCTGTTTCTGGGTTTGTTTTTGCTTGCTGTGTTGTGTCGTAAAGCCTTTACTTTTTTGCGGATTAATCAGGCCTTTGAGAAGTACAATGTAGAGAAAGATGTTGCGGAGCAGGTAAAGAAGGAGTTCGATAAGAGGCACGGTCCCACTTGGCATTGCATCGTTGGTCGTAATTTTGGTATTTCATTTTGTTCTTTTCTTAATTGTTATTATTTGTATTCAATGATTTCGGTATTCGGGTAGACTTGGGTTTTTGGTTTCTCTACTAGAAATCGAGTGGATGTAGATCTGTGTAAGCTAATTCTTGTTTGCTTCTCTGCATGATTGGACTTTAGAAGGGTTGCTGAAACCTAGGTTTTTGTTTTTGGCTGCATATGGTTGATTTTCTAGTTATGGAATAAGATTTTGCGGCCTTCTTAGCTTGATTTTCCAGAGGAAAATTGTGAGCTGAATGGTATATGAATATGTAGATTAGTTGGTGTGATTTGTGTTGCATTTATGAGTCACCATGACTAATGTACTGTTGTGACAGATAAGTTGTTCCACTTTGATTGTGCCATATAAGCTGTAGAGGATGGGATTTTCCTTTGTGGGTTTCAGAAGTCTTTTCTTGTATTAGTGCTTACTGGAGGGGAAAATGGTTGAATGTAACGTTGACTATTTACATTTTGACAAATGCTCCCTGATATTCCATGTTAGTGCTCTATGATTCTGGTCTCCCAAAATTTATAATAGCTAGGGGTCTGTTTGGACAAGCTTCTTTTTCCCTAAAAGGTAAGCTAACTTTAGCTTATGGATAAAATTATTTTATTTTTATTTTATTTTTCTTTGCTAAAAGTCCTCATGGAGAAGAACGTCCAAACAGACCTTAATTACCTTTGATACTCAAATGCAAACTTGATGCATGGAGAGGGCCAGTCACGTGGGATGAATTCACCGATGTTCTACATTTGTACAGAGGGAAAATATATGGTCTATCGCTTGGATTAATAAAGAGCTAATGACACTAGGGAGTGCTGGGATTCTCTAGTAGTATCTAGTTGGAGATTAGGAATTCAAGCTTGAAGAAATTATGACTGGATGAGTTGTTTTGCTGTGAATGAAGGGACTGTTTCTATTATATCTTCTTCCCTGCACTGCGTGTTTGTCTTTCATTTCCATTGAATATCTCAATGTCAACAGGCCAACAGGCCTGTTGTTTATTAACAAGAACCTTTTTCTAGATTGAAAAATTATTTACAATTGATGCTTTTTCTCAAGTCATAAGTATTATCCTGTGCAATTAATCTTTCTAGCATCATTTACAGTCCATAGTCTCTGGGGCTTAATCAAACTTACACTCTTTTTTTGATCTGGCAAAAGTAGTTAGTCTGTAAGTATGATAAAGCTTCAAGGTTTTGAGTAGTCAGTTATCTTACTTGAGATAGAAGTATGGAAAATATGCTTAAGAGATAAATTTATCTCTAATCTCACTCATTCATTCATTCATTCATTTATAGGAGTTCCTTACATCAAAGATACAAAGAAAGTAATGATTAATCCTACACATATAGTTCAGATAGTTAATACACAATTATGACAATCTTTCACATCTGTTTTCAGTTACCCTGTTATGTCAAGGAAATATGACTCTTAGACCAACTCTATGAGCAGCTAGTTATGATTGATATAGTTAGTTAGTCCATTAGTGGGTTACTTAGTGAGTCAAGTTCATCATGACTCCTGGTTGAGAAGGATTTTATCTTGTGATTTGAGAGGGAATTTCATAGGCCATAATGAATGTGTTTCGGAGGAGAGGCAAAGAGAGGGATAAGGGAGTAAAGCTAGAGGAAAATGGGCCTAAAAAGGACCTTTGGGTGTATGAAAGTAGAAAGAAACTTGTGGCAAGCAAGGAGAGAGAGAGAGAGGCACTGGGAAAGGAAATAGCAGAATTGCCAGGTGGCAGTGGGAGAATGGAAGAGGGGGAGTGGGAGTCATGTCATGCTAGATGGTAGTGATATGGATTATTTGGCGGTATAACAAAATGGAGGGTGTTGAATATTTTATCAAAGTGGGTCAGGGTGATTTTATGGTAAGGAGAGGAGCTGGTTCTCTTTGAGCAGTTTAACCTCCTTACCTACTGTCTTTCATTCTTCACACTGTAAGGAGCATTGCTCTATTCCAATACCATTTAAGATTTTTTCTTCATATTTTTCTTCAATTCACTGCAATAAGGAATTCATCTGTAGGTGGGAGTGTTCTCCTAATATAAATAGTTGTTCAAGTCTTGTTTCATCCGTAGGTGGGATGTCAAAAGCTTTTTCAAGAAGCCACTAAACTACCTCCTACTAGAAGACGTGATCATACAATAGAGATAAAGGAAAGCCCTCAAATACCAGATATCAAGCCCTATAGGTACCCCACCATCTAAAGGATGCAATAGAGATGTTTGTGAAGGACATAACTAAGTGTAAGTCCTTACACTATCTTTGATTTTAGATTAAAAAATGGGATTTGGAGTTTTGTACTGATTGTAGAGCCCTTCCATAGCATTACTACCCTCAATAAATTCCCAATTCAGGTTATAGAGGAGCTCTTGGATGAATTGTATGGTGCTATCATCTTTTCAAAATTGGTTGTTAAAATCTGGATATCACTAAATTAGAATGAGGAAGAGTGATATTCATAGGATGAAGTTCAGAACTTATGAGGGATATTATGAATATTTGGTTATGGCCTTTGGGCTGTGGTGTCTGAATAAACAATGGCAAGTCAAGTGTTAAATAAATTGATACAAGATTTGACAATTAAGTCTGGTGTTAATCCTATTTCATATCCAAATAGGGTTGTTTGCAGCATGAGTGGAAGCTGTTCATGTCTGCACAATCTAACACAATCATGTCCGTTATAGCATATTTCCACTTTTCACCATGGGGTTGTCACGTGGGGGTACTCAACTTATTAGAGGATTGTGGTTGTTTTCTATTGGGAAGGTACGAGAAAAAGTATAGAAAGTCATACGCAGAGGTGTGAGGTTTACCAGCAAAATAAATATCAAGCTTTGAAGCTTGCTGGTCTGCTACAACCTCTTCCAATTCCTACTCAAGTTTGGTAGGAGTTATTGATGGATTTCCTGGGAGGGTTGTCACGATCAAAAGGGAAAGATACTATATTAGTGGTTGTGCACAAATTAACTAAATCAGCACATTTTCTTCCTTTGAGCCATCCATTGTGGTAGAAGGTGTTGGTGTATTTATTGCAGAAATCATTTGCCTTTGTGGTTTTATGAATTCCATAGTTTTGGGTATGTATAGGGTGTTGTTCATGAGTAAATTCTGGAAGTACTTATTTAAGATGGCTGACACAAACAATGGATGGGCAGAAGGAGGTCACTGATAGGACCATTGGGTCTTATTTAAGATGCTTTGTGTATGGCTATCCTAAACTCGTGGACTGGATTATGTGTGGGAAGAATTTTGGTTTAAAATTGTTCTCACAATGTATTTCTTGGTATGGATTCCATTTAAGGCACTGTATGAGAGGGATCCCCGCCATTGGCATGCCCCCTCACCTGCCACCATAGTCAAGTATCATCTGGTTGGAACTTTAGTACGTGAAGTGGATCATTTGCTTTTGGAAAGAGATGCAATCCAAGAAGATTTGATCAACAATTATGCAAGGCTCAGAATTCTATGAAGTTGTTGGTGGATAAGAAAAGAAGGGAAGTCAAATTTGACATAGGGGAGGAAGAGGGTTTATTTGAAGGCGCAACCTTATAAGTACAAGTCCTTTTGAAGTTAAGGAGAGGATGATTGGGCAAGCAGCATACACGTTGGACTTGTCTGCGCATGCAAGCTGGTCTTACCTTGCCAAGTCGTCACAAATTCCTTGTAGAGTGGTGGGAATTGCAGGTGATGCCTCAAGAGATAGTGCAAGTGCATAGGTTGATGAATGGAACCACTAGTATTGGTAAGTGGGTTAACCTCCCTGATCATGAGAATATATGGGAGGCAGTGTTCTGGATAATGTTTCGCTGATTTTCACCTTGAGGACAAGGTGAAATTTATAGTGTTAGTATGAATGGGCCTAAATAGGCCTATAGGTGTATGAAAAGAGAACGAAACATGTGGAAAGTAAGGATAGAGAGTAATGGGAGTGAAATGACAGAATTGACCGGTGGCAGTGGGAGAATGGAAGAGGAGGATGTGGTAATCATGCTAGAAGAGATAGAGAAGGATTATTTGGGGGGGAAATAACAGAATGGAGGGGGCATAAACAGATTCTTGAAAAGTTTCAAGGTGGTTTTGGGGTTAGGAGAGGATCTGGTTCTCTCTTAGCAGTTTATCATTCAGAGCTAGTAATCTCAGTCTTCATATTGTAAGGAGCAGTGCTCCATATCATCACTGTTTAATAGTTTTCTTCGTATTTGTCTTAAATTCACTGTACTGAGGAAGTCATCCTTATGTGGCAGTGTTCTCCTAATATAAATATCCATTACTGTTTTTGTTTCAATTTGATTTCTACCAGAATTCATAGTGTTGTGGGAGAGCCTTACTGAAAGTCCAGGGAGTCAGTTGTACTCTTTTCTGTCAATAGAAAGAAACTATTATTTCTACTATTAACAAACTGCTATTGATATTGCAGACCTAGACTAGCTTGCACACTGTTCTGTTGGATAAATTTTTGGTACATGTATGAGAGTAGAATTTTATAGTTTTCCGTTTTTCATTTATTTGCTTAGAAAGACTTTGTAATGTTCAGTATCATCCAATGTACTTGTGAAAATTTTCTAACATCCATATATAAGCTTAGTTGCACTTGCTCAATATTTCAAACTTGAATGTAATGTTCAGATTCAAGGTCAGCCACTAGGATTTTGTGATAATGAGTGTTTATATGGAAAATTACTTCAATTCTGAACCTTTTACAGAAAACTAGTTTGTTAAATATATGATTTGATTACATTAAATAGAAAATTAGGATATGATATGATTTTATTACATCAAGTAGGAAATATCTTAGCAAATATTTATCATTGTTAGTTATTCATTTTGTTCCTCATTATTGTATCTCTCGGGTAACTGCCATTCTCTCCAAGCATTTTTGTTCTCTGGTAGCTGTCATGCCTAGCATTTTTGTTCCCCTGGACCCTTTGAACATTTTGCTTTCTGGCATCCACTTTGCTCTCTGAGCATTTTTTCTCTCCAGCAGCTTTAGGGTCCTCTGAGCACTTTTTCTCTCTGGCAGTTTTCAGGCCTAGCAAGCATTTTTGCTTTTCAACAGCCACCGTGCCCTCTGAGCAATTTTGCTCTCTGGCAGTTGCCCTTGGAACTTTATCATCTCTATAATAGTATACGCTTTTGGCACCTCACTGTCCAACACTAATCACCATAAAGCATTGTTAATTGTATTACTTTGTTTGTAATTTCCTTTTAGCTTGAGTGACATCTTTAAATCACAAAAAGCATCTGATCCTGAATTGTGTCCATATAGCTTGAATATTTACCTCTCGCTCTGTCTCTTCACTACATACTGCAGATTCAAGCTACCTAAACTAAGCACCCTATTGTACGGAGTATGGAATTGTATAATATTTGCATTACTAAGTAAAACCTATTCTTAACCAATGTTATTAAATGGTGGCTATGGTGAAATTTCCTTTTAGCTTGAGTGACATCTTTAAATAACAAAAAGCACCTGATTCTGAACTTTGCAAACGAGGACCTTCATGATGCGAGAACCCTAAACCGTGAAAACATTAGAGAATGAGGCTACTTTCATTTTTTTCTTCTTGTACCTTCTATTTTTTTTAATCTTCCTTTGTCATCTGTTGTTCTACTCTTCCCTTTTCGAAAATTCTACTCCATCTAGTTGCTGCTCAATTTTTTATTTTGAATTTCAGAACCTATTATTTGGTTTTTGTTCTCAGATTGCTTATAAAACATTGTTCCCAATTATTTCACTTACAGAATAATGTCAATCACCCAAATCCGAAAAAATGCATCCTCAAACTTTGTTATTAATGCTAAGGGTAACAGGTCAGATATAAGATGGGAACACTTCACAAATGTCAAAGAAAGTGTGTAAAATGAAATATTATTGTTTTTGTGAATTATGTTTTTAGACTTTATGCGAGGACAACCATGAGACTTCTATAAATACTTTGTCATTATGCTATTTTTAATATTATGTCACTTTTGCTGTTTATTTTTTAGTTTATGTCTATATATAAAAAATTTGTCCGCCATGGCTTCTGCCATAGGCTGCCACGCTGTTGATAACGTTGGCCTCAACACAATCATATTGTTTATCCATATAATACAGGTTCAATAAAGTTACTTGTTTACTGATGACTGTTTGAGTGTGTAGCATAACTTCTCTCTTATGCACACTTAGGAGAATTGGCAATGTGATTTGGAATAAAGCACAATATAAGCAGACTAAATTTTGAGTTTTTTTAACTTCTTTAGTAAAATGGTGTGTCTAAACATGCAGCATTCGATGAATGGTAAATGAAGGTGATTCTTCTCCCATCATTTTTTAACTTTAAATATCTGTGGTGATTCTTTTCCCATCATTTTAAATCAGTTTTATGGTTAAGAAGAAAACAGTGTTTCATTGAATAAGAGTATCACCAGGGTTGAATTATTTATTTACTTTCCCGACTCTAACTGGTCCTTTCATAATACCCAGCTTTTATTGAGCTTAAATTTCTACTCATGCTTTTGTACCGTAAACATAGTCTCAGCCATGAGCAAAATAGAAGAAGAGGTACTATTCATACAACAATTTCGTATAACATCTCTTTTCACTTCTATTTCTCTCCATCACATCACTCATCTCCACACTTCTCTCTTGTCTTATCCCATTGTTATAAAATTGTAGGAAGTTGTATACAAATAATTTCTCTAACAGGAATCACTTTGGACAGATAATCCTATTTGCAGTTTCTTTTTTTCTTTTTAAATCTTTTAAGCCAGTACATATGAGAATGCCACTATGATTAGATTAAAGATAGCATTTTACAGTTACTGATGTTAACTTTTAAGTGCATGTTTGGATGATCTGGGTATTGACATGGTTTATGATCTACTTTATTACATTCTCTTGTCAACACATCATAGTCTTGACGATGAGATCCAGAATTTTGAATACTGTCTTCTTGATGCACAATCTTACCCCATCCAGTACCCTACACACTATTTATTAGCTTTTTCAATGAAATTCGGACAATTAAAGCAAATAAGGACAAAATTGCTAGTTCTTTCTAGCTTACTTGTATTCTTTGTAAGAGTTGTAATGTTTAGAAGAACAACACAATTTATTACTGAAGTGCATCCATGGACTTGTTTTCCTTTTTTGCAGGCTCCTATGTGACTCATGAAACAAACCACTTTGTTTATTTCTATTTGGATCAGAAAGCGGTTTTACTCTTTAAGTCTGGCTAGTCCAATTGTGGTGGCAAAGAAGTTGACAACAATGAGATTTGTCTTGTGATTATGCTCATGTATTCAGTCCTCCATGTATCATTGTGCTTGTATATTTGATGTCATGTAAACTAGTTATCAGTTTGGATATGAATTCAAGGATCACTTCATTTTGAGATTAGTGTTTTTTTCTTCTCAGGAAATTTTTAAGAAGAAAATATTATTTTAAAAAAGGTTTCTGATGCATGTAATAGTATTTTCGGAGATATTGTTTCATGGAGTGTTTTTTGCATTTTTGACAGTATTAGGTAAGAATATTTATTCCCATTTTTCTTAAAAGGTTATAAAAGAAGCTTTGGACATCTTTCATTCTCAGAAAAGTTATATATGGAAACAGGGCTTCCCCCTAAGAGGGTGTGGGAAGGTTAGATTTCTACAGGAATATGAAGTTATTTTTATAATATTCTGTAACTTTCATTTTAGTCTTTATTTGAAAATTTAAAAAGTATTTCTAGAAATATTAAAAGTTAATCAAATAATCTTTAAGCATGCTTAATAATAACATCTCAGTTATTATACTTCAATAAATATATGATTATTGTAACATTTCAAGAATGTATGATTCTTAAGAATTTATTTACCCAGTACACAATTACAACACATCTTCATAACCTCTGTTTTCAAATTTTTCCTTGTCAACTCTTTTATTATTTGATGCCTAACGCGCTCAATTCCTCTTCCTCTTTTCCTTCAACTTCTTCTTGTTTTCTACTTCATTGTGTCTTTGGAAAAAGTTACAGGTTTGAGGTGTTTTTTGCATATTACAGAAATTTCAAAGTGAGTACAAATTTTATGCATCTCATTTGAAAAAAAAAATATCTTTTCACAATGAATAATAACTTGCAACCCACTTTTTGTATCTTCAAAACATTATCTGAGGTTCTTGTTGCTACAAGATGGAAAGAGAAAGGTTATGGGATATATTGTTAATAACACAAACTATTGATTCTGTTCTATAACTCTTGTGAACAAATATTAACAGAGATGCATGCATGATGTCATGAAGGAGGAGGAATAGATGGGGTTTCACCTTAAGTAGATGTTTTGGTACCGCCAATAGTTCTATATAACTATAGGAGTCGAGTTCAATGATAGTTTATATACTTTTTTTCTCTTTAACCTACTGGAGCGTTTTTAGAAGATAAAATCGTGACAGATCATCAATCTTCAAAGTGAATGATATCTCGAATACGGCAATTGACCTTAATAATGTCATTTCTCAAACTTGAGGTCGAAGCAAAGAGAGAAAAAAAAGATAAATTAAAATGTTTTTTGAAGATAAAATCGTGACAGATCATCGATCTTCAAAGTGAACGATATCTCAAATACGGTAATTGACCTTAACAATGTTATCTCTCAAACTTGATATCGAAACATAAAAAGAAAAAGAGATAAATTGGCTAAATCTTCCCATTGGTTACTTTCAAAACAGTTTGCTTAATATACTCTCCTTTGAAGAAAAAGAAACATTCAGCAGTAAGTTACAAAAACAATAACTTAATATTATCAAAATTTCTAACCAAATGGTGTGGCCTTGCATGGTACCAAAAGACAGAAAACAAAGTTCATCCGCACAAACATCATTCTATCAATCACAGCCAATGCTGCACCTAATTTCTGTCGTGCAAGGATTCGCCACCATTATACCACACCAACATATTCTTCAGAATACAACTTTATTTTCGTCAAAATAAAATTCTTAAATTCAAAAAGCACTAATTTTATTTATTTATTTCATAATAAAAACAACATATTCTCCAAACCAGTGCCTATGGTGGGCCTCTTGCTGAACTCCGAAGCATTCTCTGGAGCGTGTGGTGTGGTGTTGCTGTTTCTACACTAACCACTGCAACTCTTTTCTTTCTTCTGCATTTCTCAGCTTAGCCACAACCCCACATCGCTTTCACTTCCCCGAAACCCAACATAATCATCATCAAAATTTCATATCACACAGGTAGATACAGAGAGAGAAATTACAAAAAAAAATGAGTGAAGAAGTGAAAAAGAACATTGCCGGGACGCCAACGGCGGGGCCCAACACCGATGACCGGAAGCCGTTACCGGCACCGGCCGTTCCCCCGAAGAAGGTCATCATCAAGAGCGCCGACATGATCCCCGAAATGCAGAAGGAGGCCGTTGATATCGCCGTCGCGGTTAGTTTTACGACTTTTCTCTCTTCCTTTTAATTGTTTCATGGTTCACCCTTTTGGATTCTGTTTCTGGGTTTTTTTGTGCTTGCTGTGTTGTGTCGTAAAGCGTTGGCTTTTTGACGGATTAATCAGACCTTTGAGAAGTACAATGTGGAGAAAGATGTTGCGGAGCAGATAAAGAAGGAGTTCGATAAGAGGCATGGCCCCACTTGGCATTGCATCGTTGGTCGTAATTTTGGTAATTCGTTTTGTTATTTTTTATTCTTATTACTGTTCTCAATGATTTGGGTACTTGGGTATACTCGGATTTGTGGTTTAGGTGATTTTTCTCTGCTGGAAATTGAGTAGATCTAAGGTTATGTAAGTTGGTCCTTGTGTGTTTGCTTCTGTTCGTGGTTGGAATTTAGAAGGATGCTGAAACCTAGGTTTGTTGTTGTTGTTGTCGGATATGGATGATTCTCTAGTCGTGGAATAAGATTTAAAGGCTTTCTGCTTTTTTATATTCTCCAGCAGAAAATTGTGAACTGAATGGTATGTTTAGTTGAGTTGGTGTGGTTTGTGTTGTGTTGATGAGTCACAATTACTTATATACAGTGGACCTGTGGTGACAGACAATTTTTCCCCTATGCATTGCTGGGGACAAATGCTCCCTGATATTTCATGTTAGTGTCGGCAACTTGATGCATGTAGGGCCTGTCATGTTGGATGAAATGTTCTTCAATGATGTTCTGTATTCTTCAACATATGGTATAATTGATAATGAGCTAAAGAAAATTAAGGGTGCTACAGTTTTCAAGTTATATCTAGTTGGACACTAGGAATTCATTCTTGATGAAATTATCACTGGATGAGTTGTTTTGCTGCGAATCACATTGCTGGGCCATTGCTTTTATATCTTCTTCCCCTCATCATCTATCTGTCTTTCATTTTCTATGGATATCTCAGTGTCAACTCTCCATTCTGCAAGCCTGCTGCTTGTTAACAAGAACCTTTTGAATATCGAAAAAATATTTACAATTGCTGGTTTCTCTTGAGTCTTAAGTTTTTTCTGTCAAGTTCAGTGCCATTAATCTTTCAAGTATCATTCAGTCCATAATCTGAGGTTTTTGCTTGAATATTTATGTTGTGTAATTGCACAATGTTATTATTATTATTAATGTTATTATTCAAGTTCATGTTGATGAAATTATTGTATCTTTTCGTGATCTGGTAAAGTAGTTAATATGTGGGCATGATAAATCTTAAGGTTTTGAGTAAGTCTATGAATTGGTCTCTTTGTGATGTTCTGCTTTTCAAACTTTTAGATGATTCACTAGTTGATATTAATTTTAAAGCAGAACGAAGAGCTCTTTCTGTCATGAATTATCTTTTCCATTTGTTTTAATCTTCCATGTCAATTTCTGGTACATGTATTGTGTAGAATTCAAAGTTTTAATCTTTTAAACTTGGGTTTGATGTTGATGTCAGAGGTCAGCTACTAGGATTTTATGAATAGGAGTTTAGTTTTGAATTTCTTTTTTACTACAAAAACCATTTCCTACTGGGTTGGGTTGGCTTTATGGATCAAATGATGTCTTTTCCTCTTGTCAAAAACAAACTATTTGGAGATAAGATTGTTCATAAATTGATATAATTAATCTATTGCAAATTTACAATTGCAAAAATTAAACTGACAAACCAACTACCAAAAATACTGAAAAATCAATCTACCTTCTTTCCCTTAACAGGCTCTTGTTATCTAATTCATCCATCCATTCTTGGTCTTATCTGCTCTTGTAATACAAGTTCAACAAAGTTCTTTGTTTCCATTTACATTTCAGTTTCATAACATAACTCCCTGTGTTATTCAAATGTAGGATTAGCTATGTAATGATTGCCATTACAGCACAACGTAAGCAGAATTAAATCTGAATTTTTCAAAAAAAAATAGTGAAATGGTCTCAAAATGTGATTCTTCCATCATTATTTTAAATTAGTGTTATGCTTATCATTAAGTATTGTATTACAATTTAATCATGAGCATTTGTTTCATTACATGGAAGTATCAAAGGGTTGAACCATATATAAACCTTCTTGACCCCTCTATTTAGTTAACAAATCCTTTCATAAATCAAATTTGAATCAGGCCATGAGCATAATAAAAGAAGAGTTATACTCATACCATTAGCACAACAGTTTTCTACAATTCTTTCTCCGTAACTTTTTCAGTCTCTCTCTGATATAATTATCTCATTCCATACTTCTCTGTCTTATCTTCACATCACATGATTACTTAAAAAATCTGTACGGATTTTTTGTTTAAAAATAATGTCTCAAAGAAGAATCAGTTAGGCAGATTTTGAATTTTCAAACTCAACAGTGTCGCATATTTACACACAGAAACATGAGACAACAAAAACTCATAGAAGGAAGCACTAACATGTCAAAGTTGTAACAATACCTTTGTTGTTGACACCGAATAAACACTTCAGTTACTCCTAGTTTCATTTTGCATTCTTTAAATTTTTTTATACAAATATTGATGGAAATACCGTAATTAGATTAGTGATAGCATTTTACAGTGACTCGTGTTAACTTCTAAAACATTGATTTACTCTTTTGGTTAAAAGTTGTTTTTATGTTAATTTTATACATTTTTTCCATATCTCGTTTTATAAGATTTAAATCATGTCTAGAATCATATCCATGTTCTGTGTTGTGGTAAATGTGTTAATTTAGGTCGTAACCCTAGAATGGGGTTACAATATTGTAAATAATGTGTGTATAAACAATGTAGTCTGGTTGTTTTTCTTATGAAGAACCTTGAGAGCTCCTGCCATTTTGAGGCCTCAAAGACAAAATATGAAACCACAATCATGTGTATCCATGACTCTAAATCCCTCAAAAGAAAGAGTTGAAATGAATAGATAAAATATATTTCTGAGATATCTATACAAATGTGATTTCAGTCTCAATTTATAGACAGTTTACGACCTAATTAAGGAAAGAAATAATAGGTAACGAAAGCAAGAAATAATAGGTAATTAAAGCTATAAAAATCAAATAACTAACTGATATCAGATATCAAATTTATCAACCTAATTAAGGAAAGAAATAATAGGTAACGAAAGCAAGAAATAATAGGTAATTAAAGCTATAAAAATCAAATAACTAACTGATATCAGATATCAAATTTGTCCTGATAAATAGAGAATGAGATATGCACTTAATTACGGAATAATTATCTCCTAATTATGCAATAGAAAGGAATATCATTGGCTCAAAACTTATTAATATTAGGATCCTTCCTTATTCACATAAATTTGTTCCCTTTTAATGCCAACTTAGATAGATCTTGAGAGACATGTTGAAAATTGTATCTTAGAAGTTATGAAAACCAGTTGGGGCTATAATGGGATGGGAAACTTTAAGGACTATGCCATTAGCCCAAGCAACTATGGTTTCAAATCTAGTTTCAGTGATTTACTGTTACTGACAGTTATGATTATGATCAATTTCATTGCTATACTAATCACCACATCTCATCTTATTCTTGGTGATGAGATTCAGAATTCTGGATACCATGGAGTTTGTAATGCACAACTGTCCATAATCTAAACAAATTTTGTACAGAATCTCGTATATCATGTCATGCCATTGAACAAACACTATTCCTTTTTCAATGAAATTCAGATTAATGCAAATATGAAGACAGTTTCTCGTTCTTTCTTAGCTTGGTTATATTTTCGTTACAGTTACTATTAAAGTGCATTCATTCATGAACTTCTCTTCCTTTTTGCAGGTTCATATGTGACTCATGAAACAAACCACTTTGTTTATTTCTATTTGGATCAAAAAGCGGTTTTACTCTTCAAATCTGGCTAGCTTTATTGTGGTCGCAAAGATGTTGAGAGCAATGGGAATTATCCTGTGATTGTGCTGCTGCATGCATGCACTCCTCCTTTGTATTAATTCCACTGACATGCAAAAATCTTTGCTGGACATTCTTTTTCTTGTATATTTGATGTCATTTAAACCAGTTCTTCGTTTGGATAATATATATATATATATAT
>Ga0123341_1001431_pt1 | contig 17889 bp, 9 predicted proteins | sample Turbeapinknodule_FD_89959 | JGI IMG/M metagenome (GOLD analysis project Ga0123341, IMG submission 89959) | Root nodule microbial communities of legume samples collected from Mexico - Turtle bean Mexico pink nodule | ecosystem: Host-associated > Plants > Roots > Nodule | place: Mexico: Nepantla...
TGAAAGATGATTCCAAAAAAAGGTAAATAAATTTATTACTTTTCAAAAAAATGGAAATTTCATGAAAAACAAAAAAAAGGAAAGAAATACTTAATTTGCAAACGTAAGCAAAATAAATAAGGATAATTTTTTTGCAAAGAAATTATAAATAACTTGAAAACATTTAACAAAAAATGTGGAGAATAAGGAGAATAGTATACTCTTTACATTAGTCATCGTCATATTTGATTTATAAAAATATTTAGTATAATATATTTTGTGACCCTAAAAAATTACATAAAATCCTGATTTGTAAATCATTTTTTACATTTATTTTCCTTTGTCCTAGTGAATGTAATCATGTACAGACCTTTATCTTTTGTTGTGAGAAAGATGAGTATTTGATTAATCACTACGTAGTTGAGGGATTTTAGAATATATTTTGATTTTATTTTTACTTTTTTAAATATTTTTTTATATAAATTGGAGCATCACTAATACTTTTATTTGTTATATATTTTTTCGATTAAAAATAATGCTTGTAAAATGTCCACCTCCCTTATGCTGATACACTCTTAAAAATATGAATTTCGTTTTCACATTCTTTATCTCCTTCATTTTTATTCACCACTAATAAATATTTCTTGAAAGAATATTCTTTTGAATGCTTTAAAGAAAAAGTAATATTTTCATACAAGACCTCTAGTTTTAATAAGTTCTTCCTTTTTACCCTTTATATTAATGACCTCTTTAATCCCTCAGATATTTTACAAGAGATTTTCATGAAAAATCTCACATTAAATATTATAACAACCTTTTTCTGAGATTTTATAACAAATTAAACATAATTAGTGTTCCATTAATTAATATGTCAACTATTGCATCTTCTTCTGCCAGACAAACTTCCTCTTCCATTAAGCACATCTCCTTTGCAACCAAATGCAGCCCTCTCTTTCATTAGCTTTTTTATGCAGAAAAATTAGAGTTTAGTGAGAAGAAATTTGCTCCTATTTTGGTTGTAAAAGAAGAAATAAAGAAGATATAAAAAAACCCAAGTATTGATTTCTTATTCTTCCTTTACCTTCTTCTTAACTCTTTTAGAAAGTCATTTCCTTCTATTGAAGAAGGAAAAAATTCCATCCACAATCTAGAGATTAGGATCAATTTTGTGTACTTCACTTGTAATTGTTTACAAGATTAGTCCAACAAGGATACACAATTATTGATGTGCTTCAATTTTCTTGATTTAAAGCATCTTTTTGTTGTTGAACATCTTTGGAATTGAGACCTTCACATCTTTTTCTTGAGTTTCAGTTTGCAGAGTACTGGTCTAGTAATTCATGATGCTGGTTCTTATTGCATGAGTATGGCATCAGCTTACAATCTAAAGATGCAGCCTCCTGAGTATTGCATCACCCCACTTATAAGGAAACTTTGCATGAACAAACACAACTTTATTTTATCAACTATTTGTCCTTGAATAGTAACATTTTGTCTTCTTAAATATTTTAGGTTGAAGAAGATAGATCAGTAAGCAAAATCAGACATGGGGAGACATTTGAAGACCACTTGCGATTCTTTGAACAGAGACCACATGTTTTGGTGGAAAAGGATGCTTGAGATTTGTTAGTAGCTCGGGTTTTGAATTTCTAGCTAGAGAATCTAAAGACATTTTTTGTATGTTTCTCCATTCTGGTTAGTCTTACTACCCTAATGGAGAAAGCAGATTAAAAAATTTGATCGTCTAAAATCAACTCAATAAAATTGTGACACAACACGTAATTCATATTTGGTGAATTTAGCTAGATTTGACTCTTCTTTTATCAACATTTTTGTAGTTTCATCAGTAAAACTTCTTGTAGCTGCCACTTAAAAGGTTCTGGTTATGGCAGACACAACATCTATAGATTTTTGTTTGATAGTCTCACAGCGTGTGTTTGGAAACACGTCTAGAGGCACATTCAATGTGATTCTTTTCACATCTTGACTGAAGCAAATAATTCTTGCTTTCACATGTTCAGGCTGTTGGAATCACGTTATCAAAACATTTCCAAACACACTAATAGGTGTTGCATGTTTTGGACTTGCTCTTCATGATGAATTATATTTAGATCCATGGAGCTGAATTTTCAGATTTAGCTGAAAATATCATAAAAAATCCTTACATACTGATTTTACTTTTCATATTTCAAAGATGAGTACAGCAAGAGCTTGGCGTTTCTGTGCATGTCTGTCATGAGAATTATGCTACCAATCCATCCACTTTAAAAGCAATATTGTGCATGAAAAGTTTACACTAAATGTATGTTAGGTTCACTTTATTTTAAAGAAATAATTGTTTGTTTTTGAATATTTTGATGTACTATTAAAACATTTCCTATAATCTAAGTTATTCCAAACATTGAGTAAGGCATGTCATTTATATGGCTCATTAAATTTTGATTCAGTAATCTGCAGAAATCATGGTTTTTTGGTTTGCAGATACCTGAGAAGGATTATTATACTTGTCAGTATTAACAACTATCTCATTTTTTTCCCCAACCAATTTGTTTGGCATTAAGTTGCTCTTAAATGGAAGAACTGAAAATTATGGCTTTGTTTCTGTCTCTAAACGAGGCAATTTTCTTTAAGATAAGACACTGATGCATTGGACTGAACCATCAAAACATGAGAATCCTAATCCACACGTTACCGCGTTGTGATTGTGGCCTACCACATACACACTAACCTCCATTACACATTAGAGAAGGAATATTGTAGATATATAAGGTGAACTTTGCCTCCTTCAATTATTATTCTTGTTACACTTTTTTTGTTAGTATATGCTTTTAAGCATATAACTAGTTTAGTTATTATCATATTTTTGCTAAAATCAAATTATTGGAAAATAATAAGTGTGAATGATATGTTCTATGTTTTTCCTTCAGCTAAGAATTTTTACATGTTGTGTGATACTTCTTATAATCCTCCTCCTCTCCTCCTTCATTCTCAAGAAGAGTAATTCTGAATTATTTCATAAATATTAGTGGATGTGATTTCAAGAATTTAGATTGAATTTGAAAGTCACCTGGTAACACAATATGGTTGTATAGTAAATAAAAGTGCCCACAAAATCATTATAAGTCAAATCTGAAAACTAGAGTGATGGCAAAACATGACATAAGGTTTCTAGAGGCAGAAAATAAAAGAAATTAAAATATAATATAATTTTTTTGTAATAATCTATCATGTTCAAATGGAGTTCAAAAACCTACTATTTTAGAAATTTGGAAAAGAGGCAGCTTGGACAAAAACCAATATGGGCCTTGATGTTTTGAAGCTTGGATTTTATAGATTTGTGCGAAGGCCACTTGACCTCCCCATATACATCTGTTTTTGTAGAATCATGGCATCAAATAAATCAACCTCCAACCCAAAACTCCAACTATTAGATCGAACTTCTCAACACCATTTAAAAATACTTAATTTAAATTATAAATCCTTCATTGAATATTTTTAATTAAATTTTTATTAAATATTTTTATTTTATTGAGTATCTAAAAATTTTATATTTTTGAATTGATTTTACTATCATATTTTTTTCATTAACTAGAATGATTTACCTATTACTTTACATCATTATTCCTGATGTATTTATTGTTATTCCTGACGTATTTTCACATAAAAAAATAGCTTAATTAATTTTACAGTTCTTAATAAATTTAAGTATTTTTTATTGAGTATGTGATTATTGGTTCTAAAGCATGTACAAATGATCATCTGCTGAAAAGCTTAGTCACACTGTTAGACGGTCTGATGTGAAGGAGAAGAAAATTGTCTAGTGGTGTTACACTGTTTAGTAATATTGAGACGAATTAAACCGTCTAGTACGTGTTTGTTATAATTGTCTTAATGGTTTTGTTTTATAATAGTCTTCTATTACTCTTTCTATATAGGGTCTATATATAGAGTTCTTGAGAACTTTGTTAATAGCTAAAGGTGTGAGAGTTCGTGTTATCAATAAAGTATTTTCTTCAATCTTGTTCTTATTTTATTGCTTTGTTATTGTTGAGAATGCAATAATTGGTGTCATTTGTGATGAGAAGAAAAGAAAGTCAAGAAGATAAAAAAAATAGCCACGAAGTTTGACATTGAGAAGTTTTCAGGGTACAACAACTTCGAATTGTAGAGACTCAAGATGGAAGTCATCTTGATTCAGAAAGGTTGTGTTGATGCTTTGAATGATGAAGCGAACATGCCAATGTCTATGTCTCAAAAGGAGATGACTTACATGACCAGCAAAGCAAAGAGTGTGATAATTACATGTCTCGGTGAAAAGGCACTTAGAGAAGTCGCAAAGAAGAAGATTGATGTATCAATGTGGTTCTAGCTTGAGTCATTGTATATGACTAAGTCGTTGGCACATAGACTTTGTCTGAAACAACAATTGTATTCGTTCAGAATGAACGAGCCAAGAACGATGGTGGAACAGTTAGCGGATTTCAATAAGATCTTGAACGACCTAGAGAATATTGAGGTTAAATTGGAGGATGATGATAAGGTTTTACGTCTTTTTAACGCCTTACCCAAGATTTACGAACACTTTAAAGATGCTTTGATGTTCGGGAAGGAATAGACCATTACTCTGGAGGAGGTGCAGACCTTAATAAGGACTAAGGAGCTTCAGAAGGGGTAAAATGGGTTGAGTCTAAACATGTCAAAGTCAAATGGGAAGAAAGAGAAAAATTCAAGTGTAAGAAGGCATAGCTCTAAATTGCTCAAGCTTCAAATACTAAGGAGGAAAGGAGGAAGATGAAGACTACCATGCATGATAATGGAGTTGGTAGCATCATGTATGGGATGCTTTGTAACAAATCAAATTTTCCTTATGTAGTTAGTGTTGTTAACATGTACATGATAGATCCTGGACGAACACATTGAAAGGCTTTGAAGTGGGTGTTGGATATTTGAGAGGAACAATATCGTCTAGTCTACCGTATAGACAGTCTACCTTTGACAGAGTTGTTGTAGAAATGTATGTGAATGTTGATTATGTAGGGAACCTTAATACCAGAAATTCACCTTATGGTTATGTCTCTACCTTGTTTGGTACTTTGGTTTGTTGGAAATCTAGCCTGCAATCAGTTGTGGCTTTATCTACTACCCAAGCAGAGTATATTGCTTTCACAGAAGGGGTAAAGGAGGCACCATGGTTAAAGAAAATGATTGGAGGGATTGGTATTGTGCAAGATTGGGTGATTGTTCATTGTGATAGTCAAATCGTCATACATCTATTTGATCATCATACTTACCACAAGAGGATGAACACAAAAATCAGACTACATTTCATGAGAGATATTATTGAGTCTAGAGAGGTTAGAATCAAGAATATAACCTTAGAAGAAAATCCAACATATGTATTTACGAAGTCCTTGGCAAGATCGAGGTTTAAACAGTGTCTGAAGTTGGTTAATTTTTTGTTTGAGAAAAAGGGAAGATGAAGCTAGAAGCTCTTCCATGATTTGGAATCAAGGTGGAGCATAATGATGATTGAAATTGAAGCACGTACAACAGATCATCTATTGAGGAGCTTAGTTAGACGGTTAGATCGTTTGATCTAAAGGAGAAGAAGATTGTCTACTTAAGATCGTCTAGTAATGTTAGACTTTCTAATGGTGTTAGATCGTCTAGTAGTGCTGAGATGAGTTAGATTGTCAAATACATGTTTGTTATAATTGTCTTAATGAATATATTTTTGAATGGTCATATGTTAGTCCTTCTATATAGGTAGAGTTCTTGTGATCTTTGTAAATACAATAATTATGAGAGTTATATGTGTATAGATCTTCTGTTATCAATAGAGTGTTTTCTTCAATCTTATTATTGTTTTTCTTGCTTTGTTATTCAGATGATCTGACAAAAATTTGAGTGCTTTAATTGTTACAAGAAAAGTCATTTCAACTAAAGTTTTCTAAATAAGAAGAAAAATAGCAAGAAATCTCATTTCAATGAGTCTCACATTGAGTAGAGATGGATGAGGTGAGTAGTATATAAAGAGAAAGACTTACAAACACATTGTCTTAAGGTTTTGGGTTAAAGGTGGTGTCAATGTTTCTTATATATGGATTGCCTCATGGCTCGAGACCAATTGGATTCACGTCTCCTAAGTTAAGTATTGACTCTCCCCCAACACGTAAGTCGTAATTATCTTTACCAAATGTCATTTTTGTGTGCTCCACATGATTGATTTTATTTTTATTTTCGTATTTAATTTATAAGTTTTTTTTAAAGATAATTAAGGTTCTAGAACTTCGTTTTTTCTTATTGTCCAATTATAAAAATCGAATTGTTACATCACCTCAGTTTACACCTAAATTTGACAGTACAGACTTAATTAAAAAAATATTTTTTTTATAATAAAAACTCAATTAAAATTATTTAAATTTAAGAGGAACTTAAAATTTAATTAAGTCAAAGTAACTTATAAATGATTTGTATCTCCTATTATACTCAATTTTTATTTGTATATGGTATTTTAGAATTTTTCACTCATGATTATGGATAAAATATTCAAAATTTATGAAATACTAATTTTCTATTATGGCAATAATTTATAATTTTTATTTCAACAATGTATAAGAAATGTGATTTTAATTTCAATCCATTTCTTATATTTTTAAAAATTATACATATTACTACAAAAATAAGAATCAATGATAGCTTACTATAACGGGTGTAGTTTACCTGTCATAAAAAATGGTGCGGTGATATTTTTGTAATAATTATGATTTTTATTATGAAGATTAAAATTAAAACTAACATAGTAAGTATTTACTATGTTTGTTCAGGGTAGAACCGATATAATAAATTTTAACTATGTCATTTTTTTTATTTCAACTGACATAATAAGTGTTTTAACCTATTTCACTTTTTCTTCTCAAACAATAAATATTTTGAACCCTACGGCTTCCGCGCGCTGAAGCTTTTCCTTCCACACTACGACGTTGAAGCTTCTCCTTCCACCCTATAGTAACCCTTCCACTTGTTTGGTTCAGTCCTATGTGTTCCCCATTTTTTACAAAATTTGTTTGGTTCTGAAACTTGAGTTTCCATTTTTTTTCCTTTTTTTTGAATCCCTAAATCCTTCTTCTCCTTCGTGCAGTGTTCTTGGTGTGTTTATATTACCTCCTTCTCCTTCTCATTCTCCTTGCAGCTTCGTACGGTTTCAGGTTTGATGCGTTTTGCTTGTGTTACGAATGCGTTTGCAATTTTTTGAAACTGAGAATGTGTTTTGTTGTTGTATTGAAATTTTCGAGTTTTGAACTTAGTCTTTCAGTGTTTTCTTTTGTTACTCACACTTCAAAGTTTATGTGATTTTTTAAGGGGTGTGAAGGTTCCATGGGGTTATTTTTCCAATGTGAAAAGATTTGTATCCATGAAAGATCTAAAATTACTTGGGTTCAAATCTCATGATTGTCATGTTTTGATGCAACACGTCGAATTACCAAAGTGATGACATTGACCCGAGATGAAGTTATTCAAATACATTTTTATATACTGAATAACACTGACATAGTCATACCCTACTTAACTGCTCACAAAGATATTGTGAAGAAAAATCATCCACGAATGTTTGAGAAGTGGGTGATTAATGAGCATAACAAGAGTTTTTTTGAAGTGGTTCAAAGAAAAAGTTTAAAGTGACAACACAAATTTAGATACATTGAAATGGTTAGCATGTGAGCCAAACTATGATGTCATATGTTGGCGTGGCTATGATATAAACAATTATTCATTTTATAAAAAATCTAAAGATGAAAAAAGCACTATGCAAAACAGTAGAGTAATGGTGGTGGCTAAATCAATGCATTTCTCTAGTTCAAAGGATAAAAATCTTGTTATGGCTTCAATGTTACTTTGGTTTAATTGAAGACATTTGGGTGATTATACAAGTTTCAGAGTATTTGTTTTTATATGTAAGTGGGTTGAATGTAATTGCGGTGTTGGTACCGATGATTTGGGTTTTACCTTGGTTGATCTAGAAAAGTTCAATTACATTGAAGAGTCATTCATCATGGCATTTCAAGCGAAATAAGTGTTTTATGTCACTGATCCTACTAACAAAAAATGATAAGTGGTTCTGCAAGGAAGAGTCACACATGGTACTAATGAGAAGGATGATTCAACACTTGATATCAGTGAGACTCTATCTTTCTCCACAAATATGCCAACCTTGGATGTTATGATGTTCATGCCACAGTGATAACCATCATGAAGGGTTGTGGGAGAATGTTCCAACTTAACAATGTAAACAATTTACTTATGTTTATTCTTTATAATGCAAATTTTGTGTGTTTACTTATGTTCAATTTGTATAATGCAATATTTGTATTTTTTTTTCTTCTTTTTAGTCTATTTCATTTACATTTAATATTTGTTTGAACAGAGATATGATTGATTCAAATGATGCACCTCCTCCCTTACAAGGTGGGTTCCAAGTCAACTACCTACCCAAAAAAAAAGGTAGACGTGCTGCTAGGCTGAGAGATTTGATTGTTAGTTGTAGTGTTGATCAAAGATTGCCTATCGAGTTTGATATGAATACGGGAAAATTTTTTTGGGAGAGAATCGCACAAAATTCACTAGCTATGTGACCTTGCTTGGTAGAAGTAAGGTCAGTATTCTTATTGATGATTGGGACCATGTTCCATAGACAGTGAAGAATCAGCTATCGCATACTATCATGGTATGAAAATCTTAATCTAAATAATTCAATCATAAGAAAACTAAAAAAAAAAACATTTATAATTGGTATTTATTATGCATCTCACATATGATGTCCCAAATAATAGTTTGTTGAGGAAAAAATGGATTTCATATGATGGGCAACGATAAAGGGGTTTTAAGAGTGACCTTACTAGTTGATATATTTATGGTCAGTTAAGTAATAAGAACCTTTGTGAGATATACCAGTTTCTCGATGGGGAGACGTGACAAACTTTCCGGGAGAGACGATTAGACCTTGCCTTTTAGGTAAATTAAATTTTACATTTTAGGTGTATTTTTCAATTGTTTTCTTATATATATTTTTATTAATTCTTTATATGTGTAATGTATATAATAGGAAAGGAGAAAAATTGCACAGGACATTCAGAAAAATAATGTCCACCCCCACAAATTGTCTCGTGGTGGATATGATAGGTTGGAGAGAATTATGATTTTGTAGGCCTCTTCCTCGGCTCCCAGTGACAAGTCAAGTTTGATATCTCCACCTCTCTGCCACGAAAAATAGAAGAGAGCTTGCAAAAACATTATCAGGAGATTACACTTCCGAAGAAACGCATATCATAAATTATTTTGATATTTTAATGAAAGTTGATTTTAGTGTTAAAATTTGCATTAGAATGTTTGTTTTGTAGGATGACTTGGTGGAGCAAAGCTCTCAGGGAACATTCGCTACACAAGGACATGAAGACATATTAGTAGTTGTCATTGGTCATCCAGAGCATCCGGAACGTGTTCGTGGTACTGGACGAGGGATAGGCATTAGGCAACTCTTTGGTACTCCAACTCGACATGTTACTTTATCACAACTTAGTGAGGCCGACAAGAAACTTCTCAAAGATGAGTTTAAGAATGAGTTATCCCACATTGATGGATGAATTATTGTCGGAAATGCGAGCAGAGTTAGTATCCATGGAGTGTCCATTCAACCTCCTACTGCTCCTTCACCTTCAGAGGTTTCCCCTATTCTTGTCAGCACAAAGGGAAGTTGTCATACTGTTGAAGAATCACAGGATGGTGGTGTTGATATCCCTATTGACTGTGAATTGTACGTTGATGATCCTCCCCAACATTTGGTGGCTTTATGTAATTTTTATTCCAATTATATATTTTTTATTTATATTTTTTTTATTTTCATATATTTATGTGGTCTTAGGTAAAATCTATAAGTTAGGATTGACCATCCACCACCAGAAGATTAAGGAAGATATGATACGAGTGGTGGTTATAGATGTTTGAGATTCTTCTAGTCAAGTTCCCGTGCCCACTAAGGATGTTCAAATAGTAGGACATGCCCCAGGGAATTTTACCATTTCACCAACTAGATTGGCAAAGTCGATTGTAGTAGGGGTTGTTTTTATCCTTTTTAATATCTTCACACGAATTATATTTCTATACTAATTTTTTTAGGATGAGTCTAAAAATTCAAAAGTTGTCAACCTTCCAGAACCACAAATGTCTTCTCTCCAACGACTTGGTGCAGTGATAGTGACAATTGGAAGCAAATTGTCCAATTAGATATGCCTCATAATGTTGTAGGCAGGACTAGTAGCGTTCCTTTTTTTATGTCAAAAGGATATTTGTGAGATTGTTACAAGTACTGCTCAACTATCTATATCGGTTTTACAACTTTGGTTGTTATAAGTATATTTTCATTAACCTTAAAATATTTAATATATTCATATTTTACTTTAACACTATTTTTTCAATGTTTAAGGTATTTACATCACCTCTGCATCGAGAAGAAGAATGCTTATATTTATGGATTTCTTAACCCAGTTGTCATTCAGAGTGTAGGAAATGAAGCGAGTGAAGTGCAAACATACTTAATAGAGACATTTAAAAATGCAGGCAAAGAAGTGTATTTAGCACCTTACTTGCATCAGTAAGTATATAATTTTAAATTACAGTTAATTAATTTGGAACTTATTTATTATTAATATTATTATAACTTGTAAGAGTCATTGGCAGTTGTTGGTCATTATTCCGAGTCATTTTCTCGTGGTTATCTTGTGTTCGGCATAAGAAAACTAACACTTTGGCCATCAAACATTTACTAGACGCGTAAGTTTTCTATTGTATTATATTTCCTACCTTAATGATTAATATGAATTAACGAATGTCTACCTTTTTATAGGGCTTTGGAGGCTCATTCGAGACTGCAAGGTCTTCCACATGTAGTTAGGAAGAAGATACAATTAATTGCACCTAATGTAACTTATTTGTCCCACCACTATTTAATTATGATATAAAATATTTTATAGTTGTGTTTTAATTTGCAATGTTCACATCCATCGGGAAGCTATGAGTGTGGATATTATGTAATGAAGCACATGCACACAATCATATATGCAAACATTACTGACTCATGGAGAGAGATAATAAAAAATTTACTCAAATACCTTAATTATTTAGTTGTGAATTTCACTTTTTATTGATTAAGTCAATTTTTTTGTAGTTATTCAATGATCCATCTCCTTTTAAGGATAAAGACATAGAAGACATTAGAATGCATTGGGCTTCATTCTTTTTAAGTGTTTCTGATAAGATATAAATTTCGTTAGTTTATTAATCAATGAATGAGTTTGTCTGTAAATTGTATAAAATTGTCTGGATAACATTGATATGTAGGTGATTGTTATCAATGAATGAAGTAAAATAGATCAATGATTAAGAGTTTCTGGAAATTTTATGCAATTGTCTGGAAACATTGATATGCAGGTAATTGTTATTAATGAATGGGGAAAATTTGATCAATGAATGGATTTTTCTGTAAATTATATGCGATTGTGTGGGTAACATTGATATGCAGGTGATTGTTATTAATGAATGGAGTAAAATTTATCAATGATTAAGTTTGTCTAGAAATTTTATGCAATTGTTTGGATAACATTGATATGCAAGTTGTTAAAATTATAGGCCTTAAACAAGAGGGTGGCAGATTGTTTATGAAAGATTTTCGCAAATATTGAATGTAGATTGGGAGACAATGAAAAATCCATCAATTAGAAATCAGTTCAGCCAATTAGAAAATTGTTTTTAATTTGATTGCAGAAAATCAACCGGTTGTTTTTTAGAAACAATTGGTTGTTTATACCAGCAGTGTTGAAAATCAAAGAAAAAGTAGTTTTAAAGAGAGTAAAGATAGAAAGATTAACACAGAATGTTTATACTGGTTCACTCTTTACCAAGAGCTACATCCAGTCCTCAACAACCACTGAGAATTCACTAAGTAATCAAACCTTGATTACAAACAACACACCAAAGTGGTGATCTTGAACCCTTTAAGAATACACACCACCTTTGGCAACACCACACAATTTTCAGAACAACCTCTGAAACTGCACAACACTAATTCACACAGAATTACAGTGATCAAGAAAAAAAGGAATAGAGTACACCTGAGTGCAACCAAAGATTAAAGCACATTGAATACAGGACAATCCTATTCCACACTTGAGAATGATCCAAAGCTCTTTGAAATCTTAAAAAACTGATTTGAATGATTTCTCTTAGTTGATTAATAACCGGGAGCGTAAACAACTTATTTAAACTCCAATCAGATGGTCAAAAACATTTATTTCAAGAACCAAAATCAATCGATTGAATTGATTTAACAACAAAGTCAAACAAAGTCAAGCTTTTTCAAATCCTTTTCAAAATATACTAAGTGTAAAACAACTGGTTGAATCGACATTTCAATAGGTTGAATTTTCACTTTCTTTATAAAAACATATCTGTTTCAAAAGGATTAAGATTCATTAAACCTTGGATCATCACAAGAAGTGAATTAACAAATCCAACTACTCTAGACACACACACAACCAACAACAAGGATCCTCATGCATTCCACTTGGATTTGGAGAAATCAAATAACCTTGTTCAACACAAGTGATTGTTATTAATGAATGGGGAAAATGTGATCAATGAATGGGTTTTTTCTGTAAATTGTATGTAATTGTATAAATAACATTGATATGTAGGTGATTGTTATTAATGAATGGAAGGAAATTGATCAATGGATGAGTTTGTCTGCAAATTATATGCAATTCTTTGGATAATATTGATATGCAAGTGATTATTATTAATGAATGAGGGGAAATCGATCAATGAATGAGTTTGTTTGAAATTTATATGCAGATGATTGTTATTAGTGAATGCTGGAAAATATATAAAACAATCGTTTTTTTTCTAAAAAAGGCAAACTTACTATGATGATATAAAACAATCGTTTTTTTTCTAAAAAAGGCAAACTTACTATGATGATTATTGCAATAGATGACATAAAAAGTCTTATTTGTTATGCGGGTATATGAATATTTGTTATAGAAAACCACTTACTATGACTGTTCTGATGAGAATCATCATAGTAAGTCATATTTTCTATGACGGTAAAATATCAGTCATAAAAAGTTTTGTCTGAACATATTATGACAAGTATTTTGTACATTTTAAGATGTTTATAGACAACAATCAAATAAATCAACTTACTATGTCTATTTTTTAACCAACATAGAAAGTGTAGAGTTTTTATAATTCCTAATTATATGTCGTCATCAGAACCGTCATAAAAAGTCATGTAAAATTGTCATATTTTTTGTTTTGCACTAATGACATTTTTAAATATATATATTACTTATGATATTATAATATTTTCTAGACACTAATGTTTTTCCAACAGTATCATAGCTTCAAAATAATCATAGCATAGACGTATTCCTAAATTCTTAATCTATAGTGATATTTTACATGTGTTATGGGAGAGGTATTCTATGATACTTTATTAATATCTATTGGTTCCAAGACACTTCTTTATTTATTTTTAATTAAAATAAAACTAGAATTTAGAACAAGTGATGAGTAAACTCAGTATCATCCCGGGGCAATTTGTTGGTTTCTTAGTTTAAAACTCTATTTGCACCTACTTACAAAAGTTCCCAATTAATTTACTCCATTGTTACTACTTATGGAAGAACAGCAACAGCAATAATCAAGACAGAAGAAGTTGTGTGGGGGAATCAATGAGGACTGCAAACTGTTGAGCACAGGCTTACAGTGAGTCATACAAAGTTTTACAGTCTTTTGAAATAACCATCATGAAAAATCAAAAGAATTTATTGCGAAGGGCAACCTGTGATTCAATATCAGTCATAAAATATGTACATTATCAGTATCCTCTGGTTATTTTCATTTTAAAAAACAAAGTAATGTATAGATGTTGTAATAAACTATAATATATTTGAAGTAAAGGTAAGGTAAGTTTGTTCTGGTCCATAATAGAAATGCGTTGATTGAGTCATTCTTGTAACCATTTAATGGTTGGGAGACATGCATTAAAAGTTGGTTGTGTGAGGAAGTTTCTTGTTGCAGTTGGATTATAGAGCAGAAGATGTACCAGCAGTAGCCTAGCAAGCACACTGCCCAGAAAGATACAGTGAGAAGAAGGGAAGAGAAGAGGTTTTCTTGTGGTTGTGACAGTGCCAGAGTGCCAGTGGTACCTACTGTACCCACCATGCCTATGCCCTCTGGCCTCAGATTGGTCCACACTTTGCACTGTACCACCCCATTCTCAGTTACATTCACCCACACTTAATATTCATCTTTCAACTTCTCTAATACCTATTCACATGTCTAATTTAATTTAATACATTTTTCAACCACCACCTTTGACTCTCCTAAATAGAATCCTCTTATAAGAGATTAATCCTTAAGTTTTCATCATTTTGATATTCTTCACTTCTTTTCATGGAAATCAAACTAAGGTTTTTCTCTACAAACTTTATGCATATTTCGGGTAGTTTAAGTTAGGATTAGGTCTCTTTCATAAACCTAATTTTATTGTCAAGGAATGTTTATTCAAACATTATGATAGTGTATTTTGTTGTAGGTTATAAAATTTACATACAACTTAAACGAGAAACATGTCTCTCAACCCACTCAAATTAAAGTTTGTGTGTGGTCAAATGTTTGATTAAATTTATTAGATGATGACTAATGAGAAGAGATTTGTTTTGGATAGAAAAGGACAAATGATATAAGAAAAAACTATAATCACTGTTTTAAATTTAAATAAAAGTACTTACATATACATATAACTGAATTTTTTAACTAATAAAACTTTACACTATCTTTTTTCCTATCTACGGTCTAAGTGTTTTTAATATCAACCCAAGAAATCTATAAAAATTTTAAGTTTCATATAAGTACATAGACTTTTATTTATTTAATCCATGCTTTACAATACATACATTAATTATTTTTCATTTTCAAAACAATAAATAAATAAGAACACATATTTTATGTTGTCTAATCTGTCACATGAATTCATTGCGTTAAATATTAAATAGAATCAATTACAATTACAAATGAAAAAAAATAAAATCAATCAGATTTAAGTTTCAGGAACTAAAATCCCCTAGTGGTTAAGAAAAAAAAATATAAAGTTCAGAAGATTTAGAAGAAAAACATAAAAAGGATAGAATAAAATAATATTTTTCATAAAGTACAATTAACTTACACTAAATGAATGGATAGAAATTTTCCTACCAAAAAACATGTTTAGAGAATTTTTGTTCAGAAAGACAGTTAGGAGAGAAAAAAATAAAATGATTTTGTCTTCAAATTAAAATGAATTTAGACATAAAATAAAAAGAAATTAGAAAAAACTATATTAAGAAACTTTACAAAATTAATTTATACACAGTATCTTTTTGATAAAATTCTTTCATACTTACCCAGTGGATAAAATCATCTAAACATTTTTATTTGCAAAAAAAAAAAGTATTTATTAAGGAGGAACAAATATGCAGACTAAGATACAAATTTCAAAAGTTGTTAAAATACTATGAAGCTTTCTACTGCTACAAGTCAAATTTTGCTCTATAGAAACACCATACTACTGTTGTTCTACTATAGAAGCAAACCAGCACTAGACTATTTAAATCTATTTTATTTATAACAACCCCACACTATAATAGATACTATAATAGATTTTGAGGAAGTAGGTAACACCCAATTCCAATCTCAAGATAGCAGAAAGAACCCTGCAACAAAGGTAAATGTAGGACTAGAATGTCAATCCTAAGCTGCTACTCTTCTGTTACAAACATTTAGTACATGTCATTTCTGCTGGAACTGCTATACAACTCAGTCCCTCATCACTTTCAGCATTTGCACTCCACCTCCCATCTGCAACATATTAAAGGAAACAAGGAAACTGCACTAATGAGAAAAGGAACCATAACATAAAATTTGATTTAAGATAGATTCCTAAATAAGAAACTCAATAACACATGACATGACCATATATATAAACTTGCCTTACACTCTTCTATTTTTAATTTATGATTGTTATAATTTTTTTTTTTCATTTTACTGTTTTGAAGCTTTAAGTGTTGGATGAGAAATTTGTCATATTCATATAAATAGAGTCTAAAAAAATAGTTGAAAAGTTAACAGTGGTTAAAATTGCAAGTGGGAGTGGGAGTCGCAGTCAGAGTGATGAATTAAAAATTTGAAAGGGATGAATATAAATGAATGAATGTCAATGGGACACAACATTCCAACGTGTGGAAGATTGTTTTGTCACACTTTGACATCAACCTCAATTCTGAAAACATATCCCATCCAACAATGCAATTACAAATAGAAGAACACAACACACACAAAAGAAAATTATAATTAAGAAAACAAACAAAGAAATGAAGCATGAAACGTAGCATCTCTCCGTCCACGCACTGCCTCCCTTTGTTGTCTTGTAGTTGTCAAACTAACACGCAAACGTGTCGTCCTCACACTTGTCACTTCTTTCATCCTCTTCATTAACTAACCATACCTATTAATCTACATATAACTTTTTCTTCTTTTCAATTTTTTAATTTCACTAATCTTAGAAAATTACTAAATTAAATGTTTATGTAATCATTAAAAACTTAAATACAATATGTAGCTTAGCTGGGTATGAGACTTTAGGTTGGTGTATCATTTTTTATATTTGTTAAGAAAATAACTATATAGAAGTGAAAATAAATAAATCAATCAGAAAATACCAGAATTGTTCTATCAGTTATGACACTTTTGATCAAATATTGAATTGAAGTCATTAGCAAAAGTAATTAACATGGTGCATGTGGGGTTGCCCCTTGTGGACATAAAACAAAGAAGAAATAGAGTAATGGTTATGTTAATTTGAGAGATGAAAGAAAGTGTTAATATTGAAAAAGATAATAATAGAGGATATTGAGAAGTGAGGGATATGAATATTAGGTTTGGGAGAGGTGATTGAGACAGATGGAGAGTGGAAGTGCAGAGACAAATTCATTGGAAAGAAAGGAGGGGACAGAGATTCACTTCAAAGTCCCCTTCTCAAGCGTTCATGCCTGGGATCAATGAAAATAATGAACCTTAATCAATCAAAACAATCCACATCACATCCACCTATCATACCCTTCCTTTCCTACCCTCCATTTATTAAACACTTTCCTCTTTTTCTTTTTCTTTTTCTTTTTCTTTTTCTTTTTTTATAAAAATTTATATATATGATATTTTCTTCTGTTTGCCTCTATCATTTCCTCTCTCTATCCACCCACCATATATAAAATCCTACACTGTTTAAACATTATTTTCTTTTTGGAAAATTTCTAAGCCTCCATTTGAAACTGAAAGGAAAAAGATAGATAAAAAAAATAGATGAGAGATAAAATAAAAATAAATATTATTTAATTAAATAGAAAAATTAAAAAAAAATGTTTTTATTTATAATACATTTTATTTGATTTATAATTAGTTATTAATAATAATATTATGTTATTTATTTATTATAAAAAAATATAATAGAAGACTCTTCGTCAGTTATTATGTCAGGTTGTTTTGGCTTGAAAGCATGTATAATGAAAAATAATATGAAAAATACCACTACAATAAAATCATGAAATAGAAATCAATTTGTAGAAACCAAAATAATTAGTTGTAATAGTAACTAAATTAGAGAACATTTTAGAAACTAAAAAGAAATTTGGTTTCTAAATTATTTTCTATTATTGTTAAATAGTTTCTAAATTGGTATCTAATTAGCAACCAAGGTTTTTGCTACCAAATTTAGAAACTAAATAATTGGTAGTTAAAACCTTAGTTGCTAATTAGATACCA
>Ga0123341_1001432_pt1 | contig 17884 bp, 6 predicted proteins | sample Turbeapinknodule_FD_89959 | JGI IMG/M metagenome (GOLD analysis project Ga0123341, IMG submission 89959) | Root nodule microbial communities of legume samples collected from Mexico - Turtle bean Mexico pink nodule | ecosystem: Host-associated > Plants > Roots > Nodule | place: Mexico: Nepantla...
ATAAATTTAAATTTAAATTGTACTAAAGAATTTTATATTATATAGACATATATATTAAAAAGAAACATATGGTATTAATGCTTTAAATTTTTTCCTTCTTACATAAATTCCGTCATCATTTTAATATAACTTTAACTATATGAATAAGGAATTTTGATTTTAGTATATCTAAGATATTTATTGATTTATTATTCTTATACTATGCGTATCTTTTCTAAATAAACTTATATAAGAGTTGAGACATAATTAAGGTTCCTTGGATTTAATATAAGGAGTTCAGATATTTTCAGAACATTGTCTACTTTATGCACGTGATCGTATTTGTGTGGTGGAGAAGAGTAAAAAACAAGGATTGAAGTGAAGCCATCGTCAAGAAAATAAATCTCACCTTCACTCCAACTTTTACAATCCTTTCTTCTCTTGATTTGCGCACTTCCTTAACAACCATGCCAGTCCTTGAAACACTTGGTGGTGCTGTTCTTCAGGCACTAATTGACAAGCTCGATTCTCATCAACTTCTCGACTACTTTCGTGGCGGAGAGCTCGATGAGAGGCAGCTGAAACAGTTGAAAATGAAGCTGATGGACATCGATGCTGTGATTGATGATGCAGAACAAAAGCAGTTCACTAATTCATTGGTCAGAAAATGGCTTCATGAGGTCAGAGATGCGTTGTATGATGCGGAGGATCTGTTGGACCAAATAGACTATGAATTCTCCAAAACTCAGTTGAAAGCTGAATTCCATAGCAGTGGTAGCAAGGTAAGCAGTTTTGAATCCAAGATCATAGAACTCCTAGATGATCTAGAATCTCTCTTAGACCAAACGCTTGTTCAAGATTTCAAAACTTCTAGTGGTGTTCGATCTGGGTTGGCCAATAAAGTGCCAGGGAAAAGAAATGAATCCTCATCTTTGGTGGCTCAAGAGGTTATTTATGGTAGAGAAGAGGAAAAAAAAATATCCTTAATTGGTTGACATCAGACAATGGAAATCATAACCAGCTTTCAATACTTTCTATTGTGGGTATGGGCGGGATAGGTAAGAGTGCACTTGCTAAACATGTATACAACCACCCAATGATAGAGGATATATTTGCTATCAAAGCCTGGATTTATGTATTTCATGAATTCGATGTTTTCATGTTAACCCAAAAAATTATTGAGTCAATCAGTAAGGAAACTGATAATAGCATAAACCTAGAAATGGCTCAGGGACGATTGAAAGAAAAATTGAATGGAATGAAGTTTTTTCTTGTTTTCGATGATGTTTGGAATGGACGCCAAGACCTATGGAAATCATTGCAAACTCCTCTTAAGTATGGTGCTAAGGGAAGTAAAATTCTTATCACAACACGCCTTACAGGAGTTGCTTATAGCGTGGAGTCAGACAATATTCACCAACTACTACAATTACAAAAAGATCACAGTTGGCAAGTTTTAGCTAAACATGCATTTCAAGATGATAACTCTAAGTCGAATTCTGTGTTCGTGGAGATTGGCATGAAGATAGTTGAAAAGTGCCAAGGACAGCCTCTTACCCTTGAAATGGTAGGAGGTCTTTTACATTCAAAGTCATTTGTTTCAGAGTGGGAAGGTGTACTGAGAAGCAACATATGGAACTTACGAATGATAGAAGGTAATATCGTCCCTGTCATCCCCGCTTTGTTATTAAGCTATTACCATCTTCCTTCTCATCTCAAGAGATGTTTTGCTTATTGTGCGTTATTCCCCGAAGACTATATATTTGACAAGGATTACTTAATTTTCTTATGGATGTCTGAAAATTTTCTACAATGCTCTCAGCAGAGTAAGTCACCAGAAGAAGTAGGTGAACAATACTTCAATGATCTATTATCAAGGTCATTCTTTCAGCAATCAATTGGTTTATTTCGAAATTGTTTTGTAATGCATGACCTTCTATTTGATTTAGCAAAATATGTTTCTGGTGAAATCTGTTACAGTTTGGGTGTTGATAGAGCAGAAATAGTACCAAACACCACCCGCCACTTTTCAATTGTAAAGAATGATTTTCAATGTAATGAGTATAGGAGTTTATTAGATGTTAAAAGGTTGCGGACATTTCTGTCCACATCTGGGTATTATGGGATGTCAATACAAGAGTTGATCTCCAAGTTTAAGTACTTACGAGTCTTGTCTTTGTCTTACTGTCTAAAAGAGGTGCCTGACACTATAGCCGATCTTATACATCTTCGTTCATTAGACCTTTCAAGCACACTCATAAAGAGACTTCCTGAATCAATATGTTCACTCTATAACTTGCAAGTGTTGAAGCTCAACAATTGTAGGGCTTTGAAGGAGTTGCCCTCAACTTTGCATGAGCTCACTAAGTTGCGCCGCCTTGAACTTAAGGGAACTACTTTAAGAAAGGCTCCAGTGCTTTTAGGAAAGTTGAAGAATCTTCAAGTATGGATGGGTGGGTTTGAGGTTGGCAAAACTAGTAGTGAGTTCAGTATTCAACAATTAGGAGAACTTGATCTGCAACCCTCTAGACATTTGGAGCAATTGTCGTTCCTTAACTATTGTGGCACACAATTTCCAGGTTTGTTATCTGATAAATTTCTATTGAATATGGTGTCCTTAACCTTGAAAGACTGCAAATATTGTCAACGATTGCCTTCTTCCCTTGGACTTTTGACATTTCTCAAGAAATTGGAAATTGGTGGACTTGATTACATTGTGAGTATAGATGCTGATTTTTACGGGAATAACTCTTCTACATTTGCATCCTTGGAAACTTTGTGGTTTACTAATATGAAGGAATGGAAAGAATGGCAATGCATGACAGGTGCTTTTCTAAGACTTCAAAGTCTTTTTATAATTAATTGTCCCAAACTGAAAGGACACTTGCCAGAGCACCTTCCTCATTTAAAAGAACTAACTATTGTTGAATGCGAACAACTTGTGGTTTCGACTCCTAGGACGGTAGAAATTGAAGGTGTGAAGATGGAGACATCTTCATTTGATACGCTCCTATCTCATACTCCTCTAGAATACTTGGGTATTCGCCGTTGTCCGAGCATGAACATTCCCATAAACCATTTCTACCATTTTCTTGTAGAATTGATTATCAATGAATGTTGTTGTTACTCCCTCACGAACTTCCCTCTAGGCTTATTCCCAAAACTCTGCAACCTTATTTTATACGGATGCCGTTACCTTCAAATGATATCACAGGGGCACTCTCAATGTCATTTGAAGTCTCTGACAATTGAAAAATGCTCCGAATTTGAATCATTTCCCAATGAAGGATTAGTTGCACCGCAACTAGAGACATTTTACATTAGAGGATTGGAGAAATTGAAATCCATGCCTAAACTCATGTCTACCCTCCTTCCATCTCTTAATAATATGGATATATGTAATTGTCCAGGACTCGAGTTGTCTGAGGGATGTTTGCCATCAAATCTAAAAGAAATGCGTCTTTTGAATTGCTCCAAATTTGTTGCCTCACTAAAGAAGGGGGTTTGGGAAACCAACCCTTCCCTAAAATTCTTGTCTATTCAAAAAGACGATGTGGAGTGTTTTCCGGGTGAATGTTTGCTCCCACTCTCTCTTACTGAGCTAAATATAAAAGATTGTCGAAATCTGAAGAAACTGGAATACAGGGGTCTTTGTCACCTCTCCTCTTTTCAAACAATGACTCTTCAAAATTGTCCAATACTTCAATGCTTGCCAGAGAAGGGTCTACCCAAATCCATTTCACAACTCAGCATTGAAGATTGTCCTTTACTCAAAGAGCGGTGCAAGAAACAAGGGGGCGAAGAGTGGGAAAAGATTGCTCACATTAAAACTATATGGCTTGATAGGAAAAGACTGGGAAAAGATTGCTCACATTAAAACTATATGGCTTGATAGGGAAGTAGTAAACATATAAGACGAAGCACAAATTGGAAATTCCTAAGGCACCAATTCTCATAGGCCTACATTTTCATCAGGTGCCAATTCTTTGCAAGTAAATGTAAGTATCACACGGATCATTGTTATCAATGATTCAGATTTACTCATGTAGTTAGTTATTTAGACATGAAATACCATATGAATATTCTATAATCATTCAGCATCTTTTATTATATATATCAATACTACAGGATATTTTTTATTTTTCCCTGTCCTTCCTTTTATAGTGAGCATAGCAAATAAGAAAATTCTAATGCCTGCCTCAGACAAGAGGGAACATGTTTGTGTTCCTCACAAATTCTCATGGACAATATCTGCTAAGTGTCAGATTAAATAGGTCAAGTTTTAAAAGTAAATAAATCAGTAAGATCAATAAATTTTTTATTTCCTGTTACTATATATAGCTAGTTATTTCTGGAGCAGGGGATAATTTGACCACACTGGTTTCGGATCTGTGTTTGGCAGCTTGAGCAAAGCCTTATCCTGGAAGAAATTTAAGAGAAGAAGATTCAAATCTTAAACTAGAAGAAGCCAACAACAGAAGAAGCCAATGCGCATTAGTATAGGCTTTGATAGATGGTCTCGGACAAGCTGCAGTTTTAAGCAGTGAGCGTGGCTTTTCTTTTGGAGCCATTGATTCACCAAGCTTAACCTCCTGCACTAAAGCTGGATGAAAAGCTGCAGAAAGAAATACAAAATGCAGCAGAAATTGGTGAAGTAATAACTCTTAGTTTGATTCTTTCTTGTTTCTTTTTGTACGAGTGATTGCAGCTTGGTTTTAAGCTGGGAAGAGCCTTAAGAAAGTAGATGATTTGTATTTTGGTATATGTTTTTTTTTATCTGTTTCAGGGTTGTAGCATCCTGAAATGTTCAGTTTAATTTATTTTATTTTAGACTGATAAAAAAAATAACTAGTTTTTTTTATACTGAATGATCAATCACTAAATATCACCTGATAGAACTAGGAAGAATGTCACTTAATCTCAAAAGCAGTTCTGCACATACAAATAATTAGATGTAGATGCAGTCTCAAACTATGAATTTCATCATGAGACTTGAGAAACATGACCAAGATTCAAACCACACATTACTATGTAAAGTTCTCTACATTGTTTACAAACAAGCAGTGATGCAAACATAGCATATGGAAGAAATCAAAATTCTGCAAGTTGTGAACGAACCCCTTAGACATACAAACATGGGCAGACTTGTACACTTGAAAATTTGAAGCTCGAAATGTAATGTGTTGCAGCTGGGTCAGTTGGGCATGTAATGTATGTGACTTAATATCTGATCCAATTATTTCCATTACATTGGATTCAATGTCTTCATCCTGAAGTCCTTTAATATTACCACATTCACAACTATAATCAAAGTCCAAAATAAATCAGTGACATGATACTTACCTTCAACAGGAAAAAGATTGTTCATATCACAGACAAACCACAAATATATTAAGACATTTCATATTGAAGAATTGGAGAAATTGAAATCGATGCCTAAACTCATGTCCACTATCCTTCCATCTCTCAATCGAATATAAATAATTGTCTAGGAGTAGAGTTGTTTGAGGGATGTTTGCCATTAAATCTTAAAAAAATGAGTCTCTTCCGTTGCTCCAAAGTTGTTGCCTCACTAAAGGGGCCTTGGGGAACCAACCCTTGCATAGAATATTTGTGTACTAAAGAAGAGGATGTGGAGTGTTTTCCAGGTGAAGGTTTGCTCCTACTTTCTCTTATTACTCTATACATATATGATTTTCCAAAACTTAAAAGAAACTGGATTACAGGGGTCTGTGTCACCTCTCCTCTCTTAAGGCATTGGTTATTCATAATTGTCCAATACTTCAATGCTTGTCAGAGAAGGGTCTGTCTGAATCCATTTCAGTACTTAATATTGCACAGTGTCCGTTGCTTAAACAACGGTGCAAGAAAGAAGAGGGCGAAGACTGGGAAAAGATTGCATTAAAACTATATATATATATAGCTTGATATGGAAGAAGTAAACATAAAAGACAAAGCAGAAACTGGAAATTCCTAAGGCACCAATTCTCACATGCCTACATTTTTATGAGGTGCCAATCGTCCACACTATCTTTGAACCATTTCAAATACAATCTTATTTACTGCAAATATTTTAATCTCTACTTAGTCACTTTCTCCACGCATCAACTTCTTGTCTTTGTAATATTTTATTATCGATATTCTTGTCTTTGTAATGTGAGTGTGAAGCTGTTGTATGTTTTATTTTATTTTATTTATTGTGATTTTTTTCCATTTTTTCAAATGCAGATATTTCTGTGAGGTTGGAAATTGGAGTGCAGGTTCAGTTTGTGTTTCCAGAATGAGGGCATGCGTTGAAAGAAAGAATGGAATTTGAAGGAGAGGAAGTTCCTGAAGGTGTTCCTAACTATTTGAACAGGTAACTGAAGTTGGCATTGGCACTGTTTATCATTAGTGGTTAAGGAATTGCACTGCAAGCTTAATTGGGCTCAAGGAAAACAGTCAGAGGGAGGCACTCTGCAGGCAATTATAACCCAAATCAACAAAATAGTCCATTCTGCAATATTTATACCTGGATGAAGAGGCATTGATTTTTGCATATTTTAAACCTATGTTGTTTTCCATATTTAATTAAAAAAACCAAATTATGAGGATATTGTTGGGTGAGGTAATGCCAGAGGTCACACTAATTTAACAGCAAAATAAATTACTTGTAAAATGTCTGCTGAAAAAGTCCTTTATTGTTTGGGATTATTAAACAAACAATAGAGTTGTCTTCCAAAGAAACCTAAGGTGAACACTAAGCACCAAGACCAATGTTTGATTTATATTGCTCACTGCAAGGAGATTCTTTTGCAAACACTAAGCTCACAGCAACCTATAACCACACATCATCACTGGGAAATAAAGTAGTTCAATCATCAGTCAGCCATCCAAATTCACTAAATGCATTAAAGTAGCTATAGAAATCACATTTCATAGTTTTGCAAATATATCACTTTCTTTTCTATAAAATTGTAATTATAAACATCTACTTCTTTTTTTGCCATCAGCCTTTATTGACATAAAGTCATTTTTGTATATTAGAGTAATAGAGTATCCGAATGTGTATTGATAGTAGTTGTTATACTTAAAGCTAGTCGAACTTTGCTATATGATAAGTTAAGTATCGTGAGATGCATTCTTAAAGGTTTTAAAATAGTTGTACATGTATAAAGCGATTAAGAGGCATTAAGTAAAGTAATCATAAAAATATAAAGTGTTCAAATGGTAAGGAAAGTTAGCATATTACAGACCATTAAATGTTCAAATTACTCCTTCCTTAATTGGCCGTCGACCACGGTTTTATCCAGGTCTAAGGCGGAGAGGTCAAGGGTTGGATGTACTACGGTTGCTTGTTCCGAGGCCATCTCAAAGCCAGCCAAGAAGGATCGGGTAGCATCATCTTTGAGGGATTCAATCTTCTTGGTGGCACCTTCTTCAGATTTTCTATCTCAGGTAGCAACTTGTTCCTCTCTTCGAGCAGGGCTTCTTGAGTTTTCTCGGTGTAGAGATGTTCAACTTTATGGTGCAAGTTTTTGAGTTGGTTGTTCTCTGTTTTGAGGTGGTTTATCCTCTTGCAGAGCTGTAACATCTCCTTGGACATCTATTCTTCAAACGCTTGGAGATCTTGAGCTTTGTCATCGGCCAAGCAAGGCAAATGAGTGACTGAACAACTTCAAAGAATCGTGACGAAGGAGATCTTTACTTTGAGCAGATAATCTAGCTTTATCTTCAGGAATAAGAAAGGAGGCCTATTGTGAGCGAGAGCGTCGAAACCAGCATCCCATAAGCTCTTCATGTGGGAGCTTTCAACCTCACACTCTTGGATGTTGACAAACTCCTGATGTGGAGCTCGACCATCCGAGTTGGAGTGTTCAGTGAGGGGAACGACTTCTCGTCTTTTTCTCTTAAAAACAAGGCCCGAATTGGTGTGCTCGTCCTCATCGGATTGGGTGGGAGAAACCTCGATCAGGGCCTTCCTTTTTTGAGTTCGAGAATCCTTGCTAAGGCTGGTAGCAACTCTCATCTTTCTAATACATTCAACCTTCTCCAATTTCTTGATGCCGGACAACATCCTTTCTGCAAAATAGTGGTTAAGCACGGTAATGGAGTTTATGTTACCAAAGTTATGAAACGAGTACCAGTTTAGGCTTTCAAAACACCAGGAAGGTACTTTTTGTTCAAGAGGAAGGAAGTGTCAAAAACAACCTTTAGGTTCGTTAAGAATTCGCATACTCCCTGATCTCGTGGGGACAATTCGTCCAGGCGTCGAGCACTCTGGAATCTTGGTTCAGGGGCCCAGTATAAAGGAAACTCGTCCAGAAGGATCGGATCACCTTTGGTAGCTCGAACTTTTAGGAACTTGCCCTTGAAATTTTTGTAAGAAAACTGGAAGAGTGTGAGCAAAGCTCTTCCAGGGGCAACATTTAAGGATACCCATAATTAACAGCCTGAATGCTTGGCCTCAAAGAAGTAAAGGAAAACTTTCACAGTCGGCGAAATGTCGAGCTATGAACACAAAATAGTAAAGGCACGAATGAATGCCCAACTATTCGGATGTAGCTGGGCAGGAGCTACGTTGAGCTTGGTTAACAATTCATTTTAAAAAAATTGACAAGGAAAGACGTAAAAGGACTTTCTTAAAAGAGGTAGCATAAAAGAAACAGAATGGACCCTCGAGGTCCGAGGATTCATCACAACATACGGTCGGGCTCATCTTTCCTACACTCTGTTATTCTTACACACCTATCATGCCTCTTACCAAAGGTGCAACCACTCTTTCTTAAACCCCTAATACGTTAACAGGTGGTATAGAAAGAGGTTTCTTTTAAAAGGTCCTTTTTGGCCCAAGGGTACATGGCTTTGTAGCGGATGTAGAGAAAGAAAAGAGGAAATGAATGTTTTGAAAGTGTGGAGAAGTTGAAACGATTGGAAATGTTGATCGTTGATGCCACACCACGTGGACTATGCATATTCAATCTGATAAGGTGTCCCGTCAGGAGCCGCTTTGGCAATCGCGCCTCACCTACTTTCTGTGGAAACGTCGCATCAGCCATCGAATGCTAGAAAGCCTCTTCAGCAAGTCAAGCTCCGCTCGAGCCTGGGGCTTGTGTACTGGATAGGGGGGCTCGGGACTTCGGTCCAGGCATTTGGGTATGGTCGGCTCAGTTTTGGGCCCAAAAGCAGTTCATGAGCTCGCCCCAGTTTTAATGATAAGCACGATTAGGAATAATTAAAGTAGGGAAAATATTGAGTTTAGTCATATGTAAATATGAAAGCCATTAGTTGAATATATATGTTAGTCAAATATATATGTTAATATATGTAAAAGTTGTTAGAATATAAGAATAAAGTTGTTAATTAAGTAGTCAGCACCCGTGAATAAAGGTGCACGAGATTATCTTTTGCTGTTAGCACCGTGAGAGAAGGTATCCGTAGGCAGAGTATTTTTTTGTTGTATATGCTTTCAGTTGAGATTATATTCTTGTGAGTGAAAGCTGTTAAAGGGATAACTATAAAAGGGACTTGAGACCCCCAGTAAAGGTATGTTGTTTCTGAGTACTTTAGACTGGAACTAATTACTTATTTTGTATGCTCTCACTGACTTGATCCTCGGAGTGTGATCAACACGTAGAACCCCTCTGTCCCAATGGAGCCACATTCCAAAGCATCAAGAGAAGACAGATCAGAAGCGGAGCTCTCCATCCAGTCCAACTGAGGTCAACCGGCGAGAAAACAAAGAAACTTAAGGTCAACACTAAGCACCAACCAATGTTTGATTTATATTGCTCACGGCAAGGAGATGCTTTTGCAAACACTAAATGTGGTGACGACAAAGCTAGAGTTTATAGAGATAAATGTGGATGTTTCAACATGATCCAATCGCATACATCTCACACAAGACTTTAACAAGTGCAGGGCAAACAAATTCTTCGAAAGTATAATGGTAATGTGGGGTTATTTTCATTTTTATTTTAAATTATTTTTTTATGAAATTAGGCATGATTTTCTATTATAATATAAATTAATTATGAAAAATATGAAACGTAGTTTATATGTTTACTAATGTTTATTTCTTATACATTTGATTAGGGAGAGGTATAGTAACTTCAAACTTTCATATACTATTTTTCTTCTTTTCTTCTTTTTGCTTTTTGGCCAAACGCCATCTTCAAGAAAGTGAGCACACGTTGTGATGTGATGCCTGAAATTACGGAAGATGGTGAACCATTGCGGTTTTATTTTATTCATCACTTAGTCATCTAAATTCTTAGATATCACATTTCATAGTTTTGGCCATCACTGCTTTATTCACATAAACTCATTCTTAATGCTAAAAGAAAGAAAAAAATGGGAAATGATTCCATTTAATAGTCATGTAAGATGTAATAAGTGGGTTGGGTGTCTTTATTCATAAAGTAAGCCACTGAAATAGAGTAATTGACTAAAGTTGGTAGAAAATATTATGTTATGAAACCCACTTGGTGCTGTCGGAATGATCAACTATGACTCACTCCTAAACTTTTGTCACTCCTTCGTTCACTTAACTAAGCTGCACTTCCAATCTTCACAACCCTTTCTTCTCTTTCATTTCCCAACTTTCCCTTCAAACCATGCCAGTCCCAGAAACTCTTGGTGGTGCTCTTTTTGGTGCTGTTCTCCAAGTCCTGTTTGACAAGCTCGATTCTCATCAACTTCTCGACTACTTTGGTGGGAGAAAGCTTGATGTGAGGATGCTGAAAAAGTTGAAGAGGAAGCTGATGGACATCAATGCTGTGATTGATGATGCAGAACAAAAGCAGTTCACTAATTCATTGGTCAAAGAATGGCTTCATGAGGTCAGAGACGCGTTGTATGATGCGGAGGATCTGTTGGAGCAAATAGACTATGAATTCTTCAAAAGTGAGTTGAAAGCTGAATTTCATAGCAGTGCTAGCAAGGTAAGCAGTTTTGAATCCAATATGATAGAACTCCTAGAAGATCTAGAATCTCTCTTAGACCAAAAGATTGTTCAAGATTTCAAAATTTCTAGTGGTGTTGGATCTGGGTCGGGTAATAATGTGTCAGGGAAAAGAAATGAATCCTCATCGTTGGTGGCTGAGGAGGTTATTTATGGCAGAGATGAGGACAAAGAAAAGATCCTTAATTGGCTAACATCAGATAATGGAAATCATAATCATCTTTCAATAGTTTCTACTGTTGCTATGGGCGGGATGGGTAAGACCACACTTGCTCAACATGTATACAACGACCCAATGATTGAGGCTAAATTTGCTATCAAAGCATGGGTATGCGTTTCTGATGAATTTGATGTTTTCAAGTTAACCAGAGCAATTCTTGAGGCAATTCATAAGTCAACTGATGATAGCAGAAACCTAGAAATGGTTCAGGGACGATTGAAAAAATTGTTGAAAGAAAAAAGGTTTCTCCTGGTTTTGGATGATGTCTGGAATGAAGATCGAGACCAATGGAAATCATTGCAAACTCCTCTTAAATATGGAGTTAAGGGAAGTAAAATTCTCGTGACAACACGCAGTAACAAAGTTGCTTCTACCTTGGAGTCAAACCATATACACCAACTAAAGCAGTTACAAAAAGATCATAGCTGGCAAGTTTTTGCTAAACATGCAGGGAAAGATGACAACTCTAAGTTGAATTCTGAGTTAAAGGAGATTGGCATGAAGATAGTTGAAAAGTGCCAAGGACTGCCTCTGGCCCTTGAAACGGTAGGAGGTCTTTTACAGTCAAAGTCATTTGTTGCAGAGTGGGAAGGTGTACTGAGAAGTAACATATGGGACTTACCAATAGCAGATAGTAAAATAATTCCTGCTTTGTTATTGAGCTATTACCATCTTCCTTCTCATCTCAAGAGATGTTTCGCTTATTGTGCGTTATTTCCCAAAGGCCATAAGTTTGACAAGGACAACTTAATTCTCTCATGGATGGCTGAAAATTTTTTACAATGCTCTCAACAGAGTAAGTCTCCAGAAGAAGTAGGTGAACAATACTTCAATGATCTATTATCAAGGTCATTCTTTCAACATTCAATTACAAAAGACATAATGCATAACAAACCATGTTTTGTGATGCATGACCTTCTGAATGATTTGGCAAAATATGTTTCTGGTGAAATTTGCTACAGGTTGGGTGTTGATAGACGAGGAAGTGTACCAAAGGCAACCCGTCACTTTTCAGCTATAATGAATCGTAGTGAAGGTCATGAGTATTGGAGTGTATGTGATGCTAAAAGGCTACGAACATTTCTTTCCACATTTAGGACTTGTGGGATATCAATACAAGAGTTGATCTCAAACTTTAAGTTCTTACGACTCTTATCTTTGTCTTGTTGTACTTACATAGAAGAGGTTCCTGATACTATAGCCGATCTTATACATCTCCGTTCATTAGACGTTTCAGGTACCATTATAAAGAGGCTTCCCGACTCAACATGTTCACTTTGTAATTTGCAAGTGTTGAAGCTGAACACTTGTCTCAATTTGTGGGAACTGCCCTCGACTTTGGATCAACTTCCTAATTTGCGTCGCCTTGAACTTAGGGGAACTACCTTAATAAAAGGTCTAGTGCTTTCAGGAAAGTTGAAGAATCTTCAAGTATGGACGGGTGGGTTTAGGGTTGGAAAAAGTAGTAATGAGTTCAGTATTCAACAACTAGGACAACTTGATCTTCATGGAAAGCTATCAATTCAAAATCTTGAAAATATCGTGAATCCCTGTGATGCATTGGCTGCTGATTTGAAGAATAAAACATATCTTGTGGGATTAAATTTAGAATGGAATTTAAACCGAAACAATGAGGATTCAATAAAAGAAAGAGAAGTACTTGAGAATCTGCAACCTTCCAGACATTTGGAGCATTTCTCAATCCTGAACTATTATGGCACACAATTTCCACGTTGGTTTTCTCATAAACTTCTAATGAATGTGGTGTCCTTAAACTTGGATAATTGTAAATATTGTCAATGGTTGCCTTCCCTTGGACTTTTGACCTCTCTCAAGGAGTTGAAAATTACCGGCCTTCATCAGATAGTAAGGATAGATGCTGATTTTTACGGGTTTAGCTCTTCTGCTTTTTCATCCTTGGAAAAGTTGGAGTTTGAGGATATGACGGAATGGGAAGAATGGCAATGCATGACAGGTGCGTTTCCAAGTCTTCAAAGTCTTTTTTTGTGGAATTGTCCCAAACTCAAAGGGCACTTGCCAGAGCACCTTCCTCATTTGAAGAATCTAACTATTGAGCAGTGTGAACAACTTGGGGCTTCAGTTCCAAGGGTGGTGGAAATTGAAGGTGTGAAGACGAAGACATCTCTTGAATTCTTGTATATTTATTCTTGTTCGGGCATGAACATTCCCATAAACCATTACTACCATTTCCTTGTAGTATTGAATATCAATCAATCTTGTGACTCTCTCACGAACTTCCCTCTAGACTTATTCCCAAAACTCCGCCAGCTTTATTTTAACGAATGTCATAACCTACAAATGATATCACAGGTGCACCCTCATGGTCATTTGAAGATTCTGACAATTCAAAAATGCTCTGAATTTGAATTATTTCCCAATGAAGGATTATTTGCACCGCAGATAGAGAGAATTTGGATTAAAAAATTGGATAAATTGAAATCATTGCCTAAACGCATGTCTGTCCTCCTTCCATCTCTTATATTTATGTATATATATGATTGTCCAGAAGTGGAGTTGTCTGAGGGATGTTTGCCACCAAATCTAAAAGAAATGTATTTCTTGAAATGTTCCAAACTTGTTGCCTCACTAGAGGGGCTTCCGGAAACCAATGATCCTTCCATAGAACTTTTGTCTGTTCAAAAACAGGAAGTGGAGTGTTTTCCATGTAATGGTTTTCTCTCTTTCTCTCTTACTGAGCTACGCATAAATGATTGTCCAAAACTTAAGAAACTGAACTACAGGAGTTTCTTTCACCTCTCCTCTCTTCAGAAATTGGTTATTCATAATTGTCCAATACTCCAATGCTTCCCAGAGGAGGGTCTGCCCAAATCCATTTCAACTCTCCAAATTGAATGTTGCCCATTGCTCAAACAACGGAGCAAGAAAGGAGGTGAAGACTGGAAAAAGATTGCTCACATTAAAACTATACTGGTTGATGGCGAACAAGTAAACATAAAAGACGAAGCAGAAATTGGAAATTCCTAAGACACGAATTCTCACATGCCTACATTTTCATGAGGTGCCAATCCTCCACACTATCTTTGAACCATTTCAAATACAATCTTATTTAGTGCAAATATTTTAGTATCTAGTTCACCACTTTCTCCACGCATCAACTTCTTGTCTTTGTAATGTTTCATTATCGATATTCTTGTCTTCGGATAAACCCCAGTCTGAGAAAAATGTGAGTGTGATGCTGTTGTATATTTCATTTTCTTTTATTTTTTGTGATTTTTCCCATTTTTCAAATGCAGATATTTCTGTGAGGTTTGAAATTAGAGTGCAGGTTCAGTTTCTGCTTCCATTGGCTTAATTGAAATGAGGGCATGCGTTGAAAAAAATAATGGAATTTGAAGGAGAGGAAATCCCTGAAGGTGCTCCTAACTATTTAGGTGGCTTGACTTTTGTGATCAGTAGAACACTGAACAGGTAACTGAATTTTATATTTTTTTATAGCCTTCTCATATTTTTCTTGACTTGCTTTGCTTGTTTAGAACTTTGTTTACAGTGTATTCATTGATCTTCTTTTATCCTCCCCTATCCCATTAATTTTGATTTTCATATATTTATGAATCTTTATATATTTTTGTTCAGCAAATTTACAGTTTGGAAGGTGAAGAAGCAGAAGATCTGATTAACGCAATGGTTGCCGTGTCACTGTATAGCAAGAAAACGGTTAGATAAGTGCTTTTGTATTCAAAAAAAAGGCTAGTAGATGCAGAGGAGGTGTTTCAGAAGGCTCAACTCAAATCCTGGTTTCGGATGAAGCACAAGGTGCATTCCTTTACTTATTCTTTCGTAGACTGGATTCTTAATCCAATGTTTTGCATTAGAAGTTATAATTAGGACTCCCATATGCCAAGAATTTTAAGAAGCTGGGTAGAAGGAATGTCAATGAGATGGTGGAGAGATAACCAATATGTTGGTCTATTTTTTATGGTTCTGTAGCTGCGGTTTGCAGTGCTTATAGCATTCCAATACGAGCAAGGTGCTAGCTGGAATAGGATGTCTAGCTTATACAGCAAACATTATCTATTTATTGCTTCTGGGGTGCTTGTTCATCTCTTTATTCTTAAAAAAATTCATCCATAGCATAGCTAAAGTGGGCATCCTGCAATACATAGCCCTGTAATGGCAGTTTACTCATCCTTGTACTCTGAAGATTCCACTCTACTGTTTTGTCATTACTGTTATGTCAGTTCATAAGGGTTTCTTTATTTGTTGTTATGCAGTTCCAGGTATTGAGTTAAAGCAGCAACCAAATTCACAGATTGCCAAGAATTGGAATCTTTAGTTGGGATATCAGAAGTTGGCATTGGCACTGTATATCATTAGTGGTTAATTGGGCTCAAGGAAAACAGTCAGAGGGATGCACTCTGCAGGCAATTATAACCCAAATCAACAAAATAGTTCATTCTGTATTATTTATACCTGGATGAGGAGGCAATGATTTTGCTACCAACATAACATAGGCGTATAACTTGTTTAGATAAACACAATTTTTTGGTTCTTGTTTTTTGCTACTGCCCTTCATACCAGTTTTTATCATGAGGAACTGGTTAGGCCAAATTTTAGACCAGTTAGGAATGAGATTAGGGGAGTTCTTTTTATTGTAATCAGAGTAAGGGATTACTCATCTTGCTTTCTACTAGGGTAAAGCACCCCTTTGTATTTCGTATTAATTTTATTCTTTTGACTGATAAACAAATTTCAAATGATATTTTAAACATATACATGTTGTTTGCCATTTTAATAAACAACCAGATTATGAGGATATTGTTGGGTGAGGTAATGCCAGAGGTCACACTAATTTAACAGCAAAATAAATTACTTGTAAAATGTCTGATGAAAAAGTCCTTTATTGTTTGGGATTATTAAACAAACAACAGAGTTGCCTTCCAAAGAAACCTAAGCACCAAGACCAATGTTTGATTTATATGCTCACGGCAAGGAGATGCTTTTGCAAACACTAAGCTCACTGTATCAAAGGAAAAAGGCATTTCCTTGTGGCTTACCATAGTATTAATATTTTCCATAATTTTGTGCTAATCATGTAAAATGAATAGTAAAAAATCTGTTGGATAGAATGTGTTATAAATAATACTTCACAGCAACCTCTAACAACACATCATCACTGGGAATTAAAGTAGTTTATTCATCAGTTAGCCATCCAAATTCACTAAATGGATTAAAGTAGCTATAGAAATCACATTTCATAGTTTTGCAAATATATCACTTTCTTTTCTATAAAGTTGTAATTGTAAACATCTGCTTTTTTGGCCATCAGTCCTTTATTGACATAAAGTCATTCTGTATAAAGAAAAAAGAAAATGGGAAATGGATACTTGGGTGTCTTTATTCATAAAGTAAGCCTTTGAAAAAGAATAATTACTAAAGTTGATTGAAAATCTTATGAAACCCACATAGTGCTGTCGGGAATAATCAACAGCAAGCCATCTCCAACAAAATACTCACTCATTAACTTGTGTTACTTCTTCATTCACGTAACTAAGCTGCACTTCCAATCTTCACAACCATTTCTTCTCTTTCATTTGGCCACTTCCTTTCCAACCATACCAGTCCTAGAAACACTTGGTGGTGCTATTGAGGGATTGATGCTTCCGGTAGTACATGAATGATAGTGTTAATCCAAAATAAAAAAATGCAAAACATCCATTGAAAAAACCATTCCAGATCGGCCAATCCGTAATTCAAAATATGCATTCCGGATTCAGAAATCCATAATTGAAAAAAATCATTCTGGATCCACCAATCCGTAATAGAAATTAGGCTTCCAGATCAGCAATCCGGAAATCAATAATTTATGCAAACTTTGCTTCCAGAACACCCCCTCATCCGGAATGCAACATGATTCACTTCCAGATTGATGAATCCGTAGCACACTCCCAGATCCCGAAATTGTGGGGGTCAGTTTCAAAATTTACAAAACTGTGGGGTGCAGGAAGAAAAATGTAGGGGTGCGGGAAGAAATTGTCTTAGGGTAAATAGGAGGAGAGAGTCTAGTTAGGGTTACAATTGGGTCTCCTTAGACCCAATGCAACTCTAGACCATTTGGGCTGCACAAATAAATGTATAAAGTGCAAATAGAAAGCATGGAGTGACAATGAAGACATGGAGGTCCACATGTCGTCCCCTTAATTCAGAGGATTTCCACCAATAAAGAATGGTCATTTTCCAAACTCTAATTTGAGAGGATTTGCTCCAATGATAGGAAGTCATTTGTCACCATAGGAGAGGAGAGTTTTTAGGGTTAAAAATTGCACATTGACTGCCCTTAGCACTATAAATAAGTGTGTTAGGTCTTTCTTAAATTAGTTTAGAATTGACTAAAGAAAGTTGCCCAAGTTTGTGCAGAAATTGTCTTCTTTGCCCACTCTTTGTTAGCAGTAACTTTGTGTCTAGCTTAGAATTAATTAGAAGACCTCACATCTTCTAAGTCTCTACATTCATCAACCAAATTCATATTTTCCAGTCAATTTTCTTCATCCATTTAACCCACACAATACATCATAAAACTACAACGTATAAAAAATTACAAAGAGTTACATAAATTCAACATAGGACTACATTATTTCCACTTTGAAAACAAATAATTTTTTATTTTATTTCTTAGAGTATGAATATAGGCTGGTTTTTTCCTTCTAAAAATTAGAGCAACAGGAAATTATTTAGATAAATGATGAATAAAAAACAATCTTTAA